>Ga0307423_1000037_pt1 | contig 70556 bp, 56 predicted proteins | sample SalMarWE160310MG_FD_202154 | JGI IMG/M metagenome (GOLD analysis project Ga0307423, IMG submission 202154) | Salt marsh sediment microbial communities from the Plum Island Ecosystem LTER, Massachusetts, United States - WE1603-10 | ecosystem: Environmental > Aquatic > Marine > Intertidal zone >...
AGCTGCTCCGTTCTACAGTCTGTCTGCACCGCGCTTCCTCGCCTGCCAGGTGTTTGTCTTCAGTAAACAATCACTTAGCAAGTTCGGAAGGCGCGGTGCAGTCGTTCTGGTGAGATATCCGGGCTAGGAGTCTGACCCAAGACTCGAAACCGGCCTCACGGATTGCCGTGTTTCGGTTCGAGAACCTGGGCTCGCGCAACGAAATGCGGGCATCCGTGAACTGCGAAATGAGTCTTGGGTCACTCTCCTAGCGCAGGCTGCGGAAGGAGAGGCGCCGCAGCGTCGGCACCAGAGCTGGGGTCGCCGCCACCGCGCGGCGAAGCCCCCTTCCCGTGAGCACTCGAGAGCAGCCCACGAAGATCTGATTGTCGTAGTCGGCGACCTCGATCCGCACCACGCTGGAGAAGAGACCACCCATGGCTGCCGCGACGGCGGGGGCCTCATCCAGGGCGTTGCTCGCGAGGATTCCGCGCCGTGCCAGGCAACGCGCGGCCCGGGCGAGACCGGGCTCGGGAAGCCACTCCGGCTTCACGGCCTCGCGACCGGTACCGATGAAGACATCCTCGAGAACTGCGTCGAAGCGCCTCCGGCAGCGCTCCAGGTAGGCGCGCGCATCATCGACCACCACCTCGATTCCGAGGGCGTCCAGATCGAACCAGCGGCGGGCGAGCCGGACCACGCTGGGATCGATCTCCACCCCGACGATGCGCGCCCGCGGGGCCAGGGCGCGCGCCACCCGCGCTGCGCTCCCCCCGCCCAGCCCCAGTAGCAACACCGACCGGCGCCGCTGCCGGGGGAGAGCGGTGATTCCCGCGGCGAGGGCGTCCCACACGGATCCGGTGATGTCCCGGCCCGGCTCGTAGCAGGACGCAAAGGTCCCGTCGACGTGAAGCTCCCGGACGCCGCCGCGCATCACCACGCGAGATCCCAGCCCCGATCTGTACACTGCACTCATGCTCGACGACCTCTTCTCCCCACCCGCCGCGGGCATCGCTCGGATCGCACTGCCGGTTCCGGTCGATCGGCTCTTCGACTACGCGATCCCCCCCGCCCAGGCTGCGGAGGTCGGCGTCGGCCAACGAGTCCGGGTTCCCTTCGAGACCCGGATCCTCACCGGCGTGATCGTCGAGCTGGCCGCCCAGCCCTCCCGCGATGTACGCGGTCGGCTGCGCAGCATCGAACGCGTGGTCGATTCCGAGCCGGTCCTGCCTGCCTCCCTGATCACCATCCTACGCGAAGAGGCCGAGGCCGTGCTCTGCCCTCTCGGCATCGCCCTCGCCGCGGCGATTCCCGCGGGCTCGGCACCGCGGACGCTGCGGGGGACTGGGCTGACTCGTCGCGGTCGTGACGCGCTGCGTCTCGGGGCGGCAGCTGGGGACGCCCTCCGGGTGCTCCGGCTCCTGGAGGAGGGTCCCCTGGCTCCCCAGACGCTCCGCCGCCGGGCTGGTGCCGCAGCTGCCGCCCTCCCACTCCTCGAGAAGGACCGCCTGGTGGCGCCGGTGGTCCTGGAGCGGGGCCCGCGGGTCCGCGCCGCCCGCGTGCGCGTCGCCACCGTGAGGCCGGGCGTGAGGATCGAGGCCAGCTGCGACCGGGAGCTCAAGCGCGCACCCCGTCAAGCGGCGCTGCTGCGCGAGCTGGCCGTCAGCGGCTCCCTCGCGACCGCCGTCCTGGCGAAGCGCTTCAAGGGAGCGGCGGGCCTGCTGCGGAGCCTGGAGAAGCGGGGCCTGGTGAGTGTGGAGACCCGTCCGGCGCCACTCCCGGGCTCAGCGGAGCTGGGAGGCGAGGAGGTGGCCTCTTTCACCTTGACCGAGGAGCAGCGAATCGCATGCGGCGAGATCGGCTCTGCCGTGACCGGGCGCCGCACCGAGACCTTCCTGCTTCACGGCGTGACCGGAAGCGGCAAGACCGAGGTCTACCTGCGCGCAGTGGCCGACTCCCTTCGCATCGGGCGGCAGGCCTTGATCCTGGTTCCCGAGATCACCCTGACCCACCAGATCCTCGGCCGCTTGCGCGCGCGTTTCGGCGACCGCCTGGCGGTGCTGCACAGCGGACTGCGACCCTCCGAACGACTCGCCCAGTGGGAGCGCCTGCGTCGCGGTCGGACGCCCATCGCCGTCGGCGCGCGCTCGGCGCTCTTCGCCCCCATCGAAGAGCTCGGCGTGATCGTGATCGACGAGGAGCACGACACTGCCTACAAGAACCAGGAGGGATTCCGCTACCACGCGCACAGCCTGGCGCTCCGTCGCGCCCGTGCGGCGAGCTGCCCCCTCGTCCTCGGCTCGGCCACGCCGGCGCTCGAGACGCGGCACGCCGCCGAGCGGAGCCAGCTGCGGCGGCTTTCGCTCCCAAACCGGATCGGGGGCCGTCCCCTGCCCTCCGTCGAGCTGGTGGACCTGGCCCGGGAACGCGCGCTGCTGCCGCGGGGCCGAAAGCTGATCCTCTCCTCCCTGCTGCTCCGGGGGATGCGCGAGGCCCTCTCCGAAAAGGGACAGTGCATCCTGTTCCTCAACAGGCGCGGCTTCTCGACGCAGATCATCTGCTTCGATTGCCATCACGTGGAGCGCTGCAAGCACTGCGACATCGCGCTCACCTACCACGCCAGCGAAGACCGCCTGCGTTGCCACTACTGCGACTTCCAGACGCCGCCTCCGGAGATCTGCCCGTCCTGCGGCGCGCGCGAGACCAGCCTGCTCGGAGTCGGTACCGAGAGGCTCGAGGAGGAGGTGCGCAGCCATTTCCCGGACGCGCGAATCGCTCGTCTGGACCGCGACACCGCCGCCCGCCGCGGCACCGCGGTGGCGATCCTACGCGATCTGCGCGCAGGCGAAGTGGACGTGCTGGTCGGCACCCAGATGGTGGCAAAGGGACACGACTTCCCCGGGGTACGGCTGGTCGGCGTCGTCAACGCGGACCTCGGGCTGCACTTCCCCGACTTCCGCGCTTCGGAGCGAACCTTTCAGCTGCTCACCCAGGTGGCCGGCCGCGCCGGACGCGGGGGGAGCCCGGGGCGGGTGATCGTGCAGAGCTTCAGCCCCGACCACTACGCCATCCGTCCCGTCCTCGACCACGATTACGAGGGCTTCTACGCCGAGGAGATGGCCCATCGGTCGGCTCTCGGCTATCCGCCCTTCGGACGGCTGGCGCAGGTCATCGTTTCGGGCACCGAGGAAGGGGAGGTTCGCGAAGCGGCCGCGCAGCTGGCCCGTGCGTCGCAGAGCTGCGACGGCTGCGAGGTGCTGGGGCCGGCGCCGGCTCCGATCGCACGGCTCCGCGGTCGCCATCGCTTTCAGCTTCTGATCAAGGGCAGCGATCGTGCAGCTGTCTGGCAGACGGCGCGCAGGATGGCAACCGCGAGTAAAGGACTCCCCGCCTCGATTCGCGTGCGCGTCGACGTGAACCCCGTCGACATGCTTTGAAGCCCGGACACGCGCTGCTACCCTTGATGCCACCATGGCGCTTCGCGAAGTTCTCCAGTTTCCCGATCCGCGTCTCAAGCGCGTGTCGAAGCCCATCGAGAAGATCGACGGCGCGATTCGCATGCTCGCCTCGGACATGCTCGAAGTGATGTACGACGAGCCCGGCATCGGCCTGGCCGCACCCCAGGTCGGAGCACCGATCCGCCTGATCGTTCTCGATACGGATTGGACCGAAGAGGGAGCCGAGCGAAACCCGCTGGTGCTCGTCAACCCGGAGATCCTCGAGCGCGATGGAACCATCACCTGGACCGAGGGCTGCCTCTCGGTGCCCGACTTCCAGGCCGAGGTGGAGCGGTCCCAGAGGGTCCGGGTCCGCGCGCTCGATCTGGACGGCAAGGAGCGGATCGAGGAGGCAGAGGATCTGCGCGCCGTGTGCCTTCAGCACGAAATCGATCACCTGGACGGTGTGCTCTTCATCGATCGAATCAGCCGGTTGAAGCGCAGCATGTACGTGAAGAAGCGGAAGAAGGCGCTCAAGCTCGAGATCGGAGACGAAGAGAAGCAGCACTCTTCGAAGCTCGGAACATCCTTCTGAGCGCGCGACCTCTCCAGCTCGCCTTCTTCGGCACCCCAGACTTCTCGGTTCCCGCCCTCGAACGCTTGCAGGGCGGTCCCCATCCCGTGGTCGTCATCGTCAGCCAGCCGGACCGGCGTCGGGGCCGCGGCCAAAGGTCTTCCCCCTCTCCCGTGGCTGGAGTCGCCCTCGCCACCGGGACGCCGCTGCTTCGACCGGAAAGCGTGAGCACCGCGGAGTTCGCGGAAGATTTGCGCAGCTTCGAGCCGGATCTCGGCATCGTCGTGGCCTTCGGCCAGTTCATTCCGAAACGCATTCGTGAGCTTCCGCGCCTGGGCTACCTGATCAACGGTCACGCGAGCCTGCTCCCGCGTTTCCGCGGGGCGGCCCCCATCGCCCACGCCATCCTGGCCGGAGACGCCGAGACCGGCGTGTCGGTGATGCGTCTGGAGCGGGAGATGGACGCCGGACCCGTGGCGGCGATGCGAGCGATCGGGATCGGGCCGGATGAGACCACCGGCTCGCTCACCGAGCGGCTCGCCCGGCTCACCGCCGACGCCATCGCTGATACGGTGGAGGAGATTGCCGCCGGTCGGGTGGTCTGGACACCTCAGGACCACTCTCTCGCGACACTGGCCCCGAAGCTCGAGCGCGACGACGCCCGGCTGAACTTCGCCGAGCCGGCCGCCGCTCTGGTCCGGCGGGTGCGCGCGATGGCGCCGACGCCCGGCGCCTTCGCGATGGAGGGCGATCGACCGCTCCGGATCCTGGCGGCAGAGGCGATTTCGGGACCCAGCGAAGACGCGCCGGGTACGGCGCGGGTCGCCGAGGACGGGTCGCTTCGCATCGCGGCGGGCGAGGGATGGCTGGCACCGCGCATGTTGCAGCGGCCGGGAGGACGCGCCCTCGAGGTGCGCGATTTCCAGCGCGGTCGTCCGATTTCCGACGGTGCGCGTCTGTGGAATGAAGCCTAGACTCGGGCGCTGCATGCTCGAGGCGAAACGACAACGGCGGCACCGGGGGAGCCCTCGGGCGGAGGCCGGACCGCGCCGAAACGGAACGCCGACCCAGACGCGACTTCTGGCGGTCCGGGTGCTCGAGCGAGTGGAACGCGCAGGCGCCTACGCCGATCTCGCCCTCCATGCGGCGCTTCGCACGAGCCGCCTCGCGCCCGTCGATCGAGCGCTCGCCACGGAGCTCGTCTACGGAACCCTGCGCTGGCGCGGTCGGCTCGATTTTCTGCTGTCCCGGGTCCTCGAGCGCGACTTCAGCACGCTCGAGCCCCTGGTGCTCACCTTGCTGCGCGTCGGCGCCTATCAGATCGTCTTCACCAGGAACGTCCCCGACCCCGCCGCCGTCGACCAGACGGTACGATGCGCACGGGCACTCCGCGCCGAACGCGCGACGGGCCTGGTCAACGGCGTGCTGCGGCGTCTGGTACGGGTCCACCAGAAGATTCCGCTTCCGGGCCTGGTGGAGGACCCACTCGGTCATCTGACCGGGGTGCTCTCGCTCCCTCCGTGGATCGCAGAACGCTGGCTCGAGATCTTCGGCGCCGAGGAGGCGGCGATGCTGGCGAAGGCCTCGAACTCCGTTCCCCCGCTCACGGCCCGGGTGAACCCGCTTCGAAGCACCCGCCAGGCCCTTATCGAAGAGCTCGCGCCGCGCCTCCCCGACGCCCGCCCCTGCCGGCTCGCGCCCCGTGGAATCGTTCTCGGACACCGCGGCCATCCAGCCCACGATCCGGCCTTCTTGGAGGGGCGCTTCACCATCCAGGACGAGGCATCACAGCTCATCGTCGCCTATCTGGAACCGAAGCCGGGAGAGCGCATCTTGGACGTGTGCGCCGCGCCCGGAACCAAGACGACCGCCATCGCCGAGGAGATTGGCGATGCCGGCGAGGTCGTTGCAATGGACCGCAACGCCCGCCGGCTGGGTCTGGTGGGCCGAGACGCCCGAAGGCTCGGTCTCACGAACGTCACCACCTGCGAGCACGACGCCACCAGCAGTTTAAGAGGGTTCGGAGCGCGGGGAGCCTTCGACCGCATCCTGGTCGACGTACCCTGCTCGGGCCTCGGCACCCTCCGCAGGAATCCCGACGCCCGCTGGCGGGTGCGCCCCGGCGATCCGCAGCGCCTGGCGGAGACCCAGAGGGCCATTCTCCGAAACGCGGCCACCGCCTTGAGACCGGGAGGCGTACTCGTTTACAGTACCTGCACTCTGCTGCCCGAGGAGAACGAGAATGTGATCGGGTCGTTCCTCTCCGAAACGCCGGATTTTCGCCTGCTGCCGGGCGACGCGGCCCCCGGGCCGACGCGCGCCCTGGTCGGCACGGATGGCTTCCTGCGCTGCTTCCCTCACCTCCACGACAGCGACGGCTTCTTCGCCGCGAGGCTGGAGCGCCACCCGTGACCACGCCGAGACATCTGATCGCACCGTCCATCCTCTCCGCCGACTTCGGCCGGCTCGCCGAGGAGATCCGCGCCGTGGAGGAGGCCGGCGCGGACTGGATCCACGTCGACGTGATGGACGGTCATTTCGTGCCCAATCTCACCATCGGCCCCGCAGTGATCGAGGCCGCTCGCGCGGCCACCCGTCTCCCTCTGGACGTCCACCTCATGATCGAGTCGCCCGACACCTTCATCGAGAGATACGCCGAGGCCGGAGCGGACCGGATCGCCGTTCACGTCGAGGCCTGCCCGCACCTTCACCGAACCCTGGCACACGTGCGGGAAGCGGGTGCGCGCGCGGGCGTGGCGCTCAACCCGGCGACGCCGGCAACGACCATCGAGCCGATCCTCGGAGACGTCGATCAGGTGTTGGTGATGACGGTCAACCCGGGCTTCGGGGGCCAGAAGTTCATCGAGAGCGTCCTCCCCAAGATCTCCCAGATCCGGGGCTGGATCGACGAGCGTCGACTCGCGGTCGAGCTGGAGGTGGACGGGGGCGTGGGGCCCGGCACCATCGGGTGGGTCGCCCGCGCGGGAGCCACCGCCTTCGTCGCCGGCTCGGCCATCTTCGGCACGCCGGACTACGCGGCCACCATCGCGGGGCTCCGCAAGGAGGCCGCCGGCTAGAACCCGTCGCGACCACCGGCAGCGGATGCTCCCGGCGGGTCGAACCGATCGAAAGAGAGATGCGCGCCCGCAACCCGAACCCGTTGCTCGGAATCCTGATGGTGGTGTCGTGCAGCTGGTGCGGCGCGGCGGCTGGCGCCAGCGGACCCGCTCAGGCGGCGCCGACGCACCCCCAGCCGCTGGAGGACGCGCTGGGGCCGGACGCGCAGCTGAGTGGGCGCGACATCTATCAGTGTGTCCTGGACAACCGGTTCGACTCGTACATCCAGGAGTCGAAGCTGCTCTCCGGAGATCGGGGCGGCAGCGCCCAGGAATCGCGGCTCCGGATGACCTGGAGCAGCTTTCGCGACGCGGAGGGGAAGCCCAGCGGCGGAGTCCTCTCCAAGACACTGGTCAAGTACATCGACCCCTTCGATGTGCGGTTCTCCGGCTACTTGATCATCAACAACCACACCCGGCCCAACGATCAGTTCGTCTACCTGGCCTCGTCCCGTCGAATCCGGCGGGTGAATCTGCGCCGGGAGGCCGTCTTCGGAACCGACTTCACCTTCGAGGACCTCGTGCCCCGCGAGATCGAGGACGGCGATTATCAGCGTCTTCCCGACCAGGTGGTTCAGGGTGCCACCACCTACGTGGTGGAGATCACTCCCAAGGAATACGCGGATTCGGACTACTCCCGTTTCGTGATCCACGTCGACAAGCCGAGCTGCGTTCCCGTGCTGACACAGTACTGGGACAATCGCGACCTGTTGGTAAAGGAGCTCACGGCTCCGGCCGCCGACATCAAGGAGATCGACGGCGTCCACTGGCCCGGAACTCTGACCATGCGAAACCTTCAGAAAGACAGCTTCACCACCCTTACCGTCCAGGACCTCGAACCCAATCCGAAGCTCGTTCGCAAGACCTTCGATCTGCGCCGCCTCGAATCGCATTGAACGGGAAGACTCAAGAGCGGGTGCGCACCAGGAGGGCGGGGAGAAGAACGAGATCGGCGAGCAGGCAGACGCCCATCGTCGCTGCGGAGAGGATGCCGAACTGCCGCAGCGTGGCGAAGCTGGAGAGCCCCACCACCAGAAAGCCGGCCATCAACATGAACGAAGTGATGGCGATCGCCCGGCCGGCCCGGCGAGCGCAGAGCAGCGCCGCCTCCTCCGGGGCGAGACCAATGCGACGCTCCCGACCGTAACGCACCAGGAAGTGGACGGTGTCATCGACTGCGATGCCCAGGGCGACGCTTGCAATCAGACTCGTCGGGAGGGAGAGCGGCGCGGCGCCGAGCCCGAGCGCACCGAAGAAGAGGACCACCGGGACCAGGTTCGGCACCATGGCGACCGAGCCCAGGCGCAGCGACCGAAACGCCACAGCCACCAGGGCGAAGATGGCGAGCGCGGCCAGACACACCGTCCGCGGCTGACTGCGGGTGATGGCATCGTCGCTCCGAGAGAGCAGGATGGCGTTGCCCGTCACGTCCGCCTCGATCCCCTCCGGGAGAGCGCCCTTCGAGATCGCGGCCTCGAGCTGCGCCGCGACCGATCGCAACGCGGCGGAGCCCACGGCACCCGTCCGGACCAGTACGTTGGCGCGGCTGTGGTTGACGTTGGTGTAGCGATCGAGGTCTCCCTTCGGCGCCATGAAGATCAGCTCTGCGACCGCGCCACGCGTATCGGGAATCCGCTCCGCCTCCGGATCGTCCCGCGAGGCGACCCGGTTCATCACCCGCACGGTATCGACGAGCGAGAGGGTGCAGCTCACGGCGGGGATTGCCTCTGCGTCCCGCTGGATGCGCTCCACGGCGTGAAGCACCTCGGGGTCGCGGAAGGCCCCCGACTGGTCCGAGCGGAGCGAGATGTAGATCGGAACCGTACCGGCCAGGAGACGATTGACCGCCTCGAACTCGCGGCGGATCTCCGAGCTCTCGTCGAAGAAGGACAGGTAGTCGGTGTCGATGACGATCCGGGGGATCGCCGCCGCGCAGACCAGCACGAGGGCGGCTGAGGTGACCAGCACCGGCGTCGCCCGGCGGGTCGCCAACCGGCAGAGCGCCCCGAGAGCTCGGCCGAGCCCAGCGTCGATGCGCGAACTGAGGCCTCGAGCCGCAGCCTCGCCGTCGGATCGGAGCGGTGAGATCGCCAGCGCCGCCGGCAACATGGTGAGGCTGAGCAGCGTGATCGACGCGACACCCAGGACGGAGAAGGCTCCCACCTCGAAGACCGCCGGAACGTCCGTGATCAGCAGGGCACCGAAGCCGATCATGGTCGTGAGCCCGGCCACCAGGACGGGCAAGCGCATGTGGCGCAGGGAGTGGAGCGCGGCGGTGGCCCCGTCGCGCACTTGCGGGGCCTCCTCCTGGTAGCGCGACACCATGTGGACTCCGTAGGCGCTTCCGATCGCAACGAGCATGGGAGCGAGCAGCGTGCTCAGCACCGTGAGCGGCCGCTCGAGGTGAGCCATCGCTCCAAAGGTCCAGAGAGCCGAGATCAGGATCACCGCCATCGGAAGGAGCACGGCTCGCCAGGATCCGAAGACCAGCCACAGACCGGCCGCCACCACCCCCAGTGCGATCGGGATCAGCCGCCGCATGTCCCGCAACATCAGCCGATAGACCCGAACCTTGATGTGGGAGCGGCCGGCCACGTGAAAACGAACCTCGGGAGTCGTCTCGGCGTCGAGCACCGCCCGGATCCGCTCATCCATCCGCGAGCCGATGAACTGCTGGTCCGTCATCTTGCGGAAGGTCACGTTGATCGCGGCGGTGCGGCCGTCCTCGGAGATCAGGACCTTCCGGTAGAGCGGATCGGCCAGGGCGCGCCGCCGGAGGGCCTCGAGCTCGCCGGGGTCGGTGGGGATCTCATCGAGGAAGCTCGCCACCTCGATCCAGTCGTTGCTGGCGTCGTAACGGAAGGCGACCACGTCGCTCAGGCTCTGGACCTCCCGGACCTCGGGAAACCGCGCGATCCGGTCGGTCACGCGCCGGAGCCTCGCCAGGGTCTCGGCCCGGAAGACCTCCTCCGACTGCATGGCGATCACGAAGACCTCGTCGTCCCCGAAGTCCCGGACCGCCTGGCGATAGACCTCCTGCGCGGGATCCCCCCTGGGCAGGAGGGGCTCCGTGGAGGGATCGATCTGGAGATTGAGACCCGGGGGGTCCCACTGGACGAGCGGGGCGAGGGCGAGGAGGCTCAGACCGGTGATGGCCAGCAGAATCGCACGGGGGAAGCGGACCACCCACACGGGCCGCCAGGCCACCGCGCCGAAGGCCGCGGCGAAGACCGCTGCCACGACCAGGGCGAATTGGGAGGGATCTACGGCTGCGGCTGAATCCAGCTCGATCTCCGAGGCAACCTCGCCCCAGTGTACGCAGTAACCTTGAGTGTGGGAAAGGAAGTAGGCATATTCCTTCCCGGCGTTGCCCTATCGGGGCGTGGCGCAGCTTGGTAGCGCGCTTCGTTCGGGACGAAGAGGTCGCTGGTTCGAATCCAGTCGCCCCGACCATTCAGGCCAGGGCAGCTCCGCCAGGGGTTGGCAGACCGGGGCGCGGGTCCTTCGGGGCCCGCGCCTTCGCTCGGGGGTCGTCTGGGGGTTCACCGGCTTGGGCGCTTTGGCGGGAGCCCAGGGCGGGACCGAGTGGAGTTTCCGGGTGCACTCGGAAATACCGGGGCGGAGGGCACTGCGTGCCGGCTCGAGAGAGACTCGTAAACTCGCGCACATGGTGGACCAGGATTCGGGGGACGCGCGCGGGCGGCAAATGCGATACGTGATCTATGGAGCGGGCGCAGTCGGCGGGGTGATCGGAGCCCGGCTGATGCAGCACGGCCGGGAGGTCGTCCTGGTCGCTCGCGGCGCTCACCTCGAGGCGCTACAGAAGCGCGGCCTCGTGTTCCGCTCACCACACGAGACCGTCACGCTCGAGGTGCAGGCAGTCGGCCATCCGGATCAGATCGCGTTCCGCCCCGACGATATCGTCTTCCTGACGATCAAGACCCAGCACACGCTGGCCGTCCTACGGACACTCCATGCGTCGGCGGGGGAAGAGACCGCCGTCGTCTGCTGTCAGAACGGTGTGGCCAACGAGCGCATGGCCGCTGGCCTGTTCCGGCACGTCTACGGCATGGTAGTGATCCTGCCCGCATCCCACCTGGCCCCGGGCGAGGTGGAGACCGAGGCGACCGCCTGCGGCGGCATCCTGGATGCGGGCTGCTATCCCAGTGGTATCGATGAGCGAATCGAGGCGGTGACCGTGGATCTCGAGGCCTGCGGCTTCAGCGCCCGGCCGGATCCCGCCGTGATGCGCTGGAAATACGCCAAGCTGCTGATGAACGTGCTGAATGCGATGCAGGCGGTGTGCGAGCTCGGGCCCGACGCGCGTGACCTGATACGGCAGCTACGGCGTGAGGCCCTGGACTGCTACAAGGCGGCGGGGATCGATTGCGCGACCGCGGAAGAAGTCCGCGAGCGCAGGGGTGACTTGATCCAGATGGCCCCGGTCGCGGGCCGGAGTCGCAGCGGCGGCTCGTCCTGGCAGAGCCTTGCCCGCGGCACGGGTGACATCGAAGCCGACCATCTGAATGGCGAGATCGTCCTGCTGGGACAGCTGCACGGAGTTCCGACGCCGGCCAACCGGGTCGTGCAGCGTGTCGCCACCCGCATGGCGCGCGAGCGCGCCGCCCCGGCCAGCCTGTCCCTCGCCGAGCTGCGTGAGATGATTGCGGGCGAACCGGACTGAGCTCACGCGGTGAGGGGCCCGAAAAGGTGATGGCCCAACCAGCCTTCCCAGAGTCCCCGGCGGTGGATTACTTCCAGACGATCTCTGCGGGATCGCGGCTCAGCCGACCTTCTCCACGTCTACGCGAACCGCGCGGTCCGCCGGAATCGGCTGCCAGGAGAACACCCGGTAGGTGAGATGTCCGTAGTTGCCCACCATCCCCAGGTGCTTCACGTGCCCCGTCTCCAGATCGGACTGGCTGTACCAGTTCTCGTGCATGTATGGCTCGAAGCCGTTGTACAGGATCACCTGGCCAGGCCGGCACGAGGGCGTGAGCTTGGCGGCGAGCAGGCAGTCACCCACGTCGCTTACCAGGCGCACCTGCTCGCCATTCTCGACACCCAGATCCGCCGCGTCGGCGTCGTTGATGAAGACGAAGGGCTCCCCGCGGTGGGTGTTCTGGATGACGTTGTTGGTCAGGTTCATGGAGTGGATGCTCCAGCGGTTATGGCCGCTGGTCATCTGGAAGCGGCGCTTGGCCCCTCCGGCGTTGGGCGTCTCCTTGTGGGTGGGAAGCTCCTCACCGGCCTCCAGGAACCACTCGTGATCGATGTAGTACTGCGCCCTCCGCACCAGGGTGTCGTAGGGGACCTTGTCCTCGGTGTGCCAGCGCAGCGGGTTGTGGACCTCGTCGGGGCGGATGGTCGAGGCCTGCGAGATCCCATGGCCGACCATTCCCCAGTTCGTGAAACGGACTTGCCCCTTCTCGCGCAGCGTCTCGAGTGTCGTCCCCTTCGGCAGGATGCCGTAGACCGCGTTGTCGAGAACGGCCTCCCTGAAGCGGGTCTCCTCGTCGCCCACCGCCCCGTCGAAGGTGACGCGGGATAGCAGATTCTCCAGGCTGTGGAGGTTCCCTTTGCGGTCCTTGTACTCCTTGAGTCCACGCTTGGCGGCCTGCTTTTCGATCGCCCCGATCATTCGGAGTCCGATCTCGACATCCGGAAGCGACTCTCCCATCGGCTGCGTCGCACGGTCGCACAGCACGTAGTTCAGGTGATGCACCGAGGGCATGCTGTACCCCAGCTTCTCGTAGTGCTGCGCTGCGGGAAGGATGTAGTCGGAATGGAGTCCGGTCGTCGTCATGCGATAGTCGCAAGAGACGATCATCTCGAGCTTGGGCCACAGGTGCTCGAGCAGCAGCTTCTGCCCGCCGCGCTGGCGCCGCAGCATGTTCCCGCCCGACTCGAAGAGGACGCGGGGCTCGACGTCCTGGTATGTCTTGGAGTAGCTCGGGTCCCACCAGCCCTTGTCGACCGCTTCGTTCATGTACTCGCCGAAGCGACGTGCCATGGTGGGATCGTTGTTCTCCGGGTCGTTCCAGCGCTCCTTGTAGCCGTACTGGTGATACCAGAGGAATGCGGGGGGGAATGTGTTTCCCAGGCCGCCGAGCTCGCCGACCTGCTCCGCCACGCGATTCTGGATCATCTCAGGCGTCATCGAGGGGTCGTCGGCCGAGACCAGGCGCCGCATCGCGATCATTCCAGCGATCAGCTTCTGAGCTTCCTCCTGCCCCGGGCCCTCCTTGCGGGTCATGAACGTGGTGCCGTCCATTCCCATGACCGCCCAGGAGCGGGTACCCGTTCCCTTCTTGCCCCAGTTCCCCGTCAGGCCCAGGAGCAGCGCCATCGACCGCTCCATCAGATCGCCGTGGTAGTACTTCCCCGAGTTCCAGCCGATGAAGATCTTGGTCTTCCGCGTCGCCACCTTGCGCGCCAGCTTGCGAATGTTCTCCGCATGGATCCCGCAGATTTCACCCGCCTTCTCCGGCGTGTAATCCTCCAGATGCCGCCGCAAGCGGACGAAGACCGGCTCCACCTCCACCGTCGTCATGTCCTTCAGAAGAACCGAGTAGCTGCCCTCCAGAGCCGGATCGAAACCCATCGTCGCCAGCGTGTGCCGTGGTGCTGCCGCGAGCGTCCCCGTCGACGTGTCCCACCAGTAGAACTGGTCCTCGCGCTCCCCCTCCGCCACGTCACAGCCGCGCAGGAAACGACCGTTGTCCTTGCGCACCAGCAGCGGCAGGTCGGTCTGCTCCTGGACGAACTGCTTGTTGTGGAGATCCGCATCGATGATCACCTTGCACATGGCCAGAGCCAGAGCCGCGTCGGTTCCGATGCGAACCGGAAGGTGGTAATCGGCATGGATGGCCGAAGGGCTGTAGTCCGGCGCGATCGTCGCCACCTCGCCGCCGTTGTAACGGGACTCGGCCAGGTAGTGGTACCAGTGGATGTTGGTGTAGACCGGATTGGCGTGCCAGATCAGGGTCAGGTCGGCCAGGAACCAGTCGTCCATGGTGGATGTGGGGTTGAAGAGGCCCCAGGTGATGTGCCAGCCGGGGCTGAAGTCCTGGAACTCCGCATTGCCGTCCGTCGTCGGCAGGCCCAGAAACATGGCGAGGAGTCGCGCCCATGTGGCCCCCACCTCCGGCGTGAGAAGCGTGATGATCGACTCTGGTCCCTGTTCTTCGATGGCATCGAGCATGGCGTCGGCGATGTCGGCGAGCGCCTCATCCCAGGACACGGGCTCGAACTTTCCCATGCCGCGCTCGCCCACCCGCTTGAGCGGCTGGGTCACGCGATCGGGCGAGTAGTGGCAGTGGCTCCAGCAGGCTCCCTTCTGGCAGCCCATCGGGTTCATGTCGGGAATACCCGGCTCGATCGGGGAGTGGATGCCGGCCTGCTCCTCGCGAACGATCTTCCCGTCCCTGGTGTAGACCCGGAACGAGCAGCCACCCGGATAGCAATCGACCGAGTGGCTGCCGAAAGTCACGCTGTCCCAGGTCCACCGTTCGCGGTACTGGTTGGCCCAATCGCCCGCCATTCTCCGACCCGTCGTTCTCATTGGTGCCTCCTCGCGGCGGCCGCTATGATCGGCGCCTAGGGTATTTACCCTAATTCTAGACCTGGTACTCTAACCGTCTGCGGGTGTCAAGGCACTGGTTCCGAGAGGAGGGCAGGTGGGAAACCGCGAGCGGATCATCGAGGCGAGTCTCGAGCTGTTCAATGCGCGTGGCGTCCAGAGCGTGACGACGAACGGCATTTCAGCTCACATCTCGATCAGCTCGGGCAACCTCTACTACCACTTCCGGAACAAGGAGGAAATCATCCGGGAGATCTTTCCCCGGATCGCCGACGCCGCACGAAGCGCCATCCGCCTTCCCGAGGAGGGGGAGATCACCGCGGCGCACGTTGGCCGCTACCACCTGGCCGGAATTCGGAGCCTGTGGGAGTATCGCTTCTTCTTTCGCGACCTGACGGAGCTGCTCTCCCGGGACCCGATCCTCGCCAAGGAATACCGCAAGCTGCAGCGGTGGCTGATCGGACGATTCGTTTCCCTATTCCAGCGGCTGGCGTCTCAGGGGCACATGAACCTCCGTGAGTTCCGCGACGACATCGAACGGGTCGCCACGATCGCGGTCATTCTGTGGACGAGCTGGGTGAACTTCGCGGTGACGTCGCGACCGCAACCCCATCTGGAACCGGACGACCTCGCCGAGGGAGCCCTCCACGGCTTCCTGGCCTTCGCCCCCTATCTCACCGGGCAATTCGTGGAGGAAGTCCGAGCGGCCATCCGGTCCTGGGCCCTGCTCCACGACGGGGCGGACCTCGCTGCGAAGTGATTGCGACCGCATCAGTCCCAGCGGATCACGGGAGGGACGTCATCGGGCGCGGGCCGCGGAATCAGGAAGGGACGCATGTAGTGGACATAGAAGTACGAGTTCTTGCGCGGCCAGGCGCCCTTCACGGGATCCAGCGAGACGCCACAGCAGTTGGCGAGCCCCAGGTCCCGCACCATCTCGTGGTCCGACTCGAGGACGTACTCCACCGGGTTGCGTCCGCCCTGGCGGTACTGGTCGCTCGCGAAAGCCATCCCGAGAAGGAGAATCACTGAGAGCGCCGCCCACGCGGCCATTCCGCGTCGCACCCAGAGCGCCTGGGGCGTCGCGAGCAGGGCGTCGGCCCCGAGGACGAGGGGCAGCACCGCTGCGTGGAGCGCGATCAGGTTGTGCCACCAGGTCACCACCGAGGGCGAGAGGCCGTTGGCGATGAAGCAGGCCACGAAGGTCCAAAGGGCGTACTCGCCGAGCCAGGTGCGCGCCGAGGTCGGATCGCCGGTTCCGCAGGAAGGCGAAGCGCGGCGGCGCCGCCAGAGCCAGAGGTTCGCGGCGACGGAGACGACCACGGTCACCGAAGCCAGGCGGCGCAGGATCGAGAAGAGCGGCACCAGCAGGGCATCCGCCCGCGCACCGAAGGCCGGAGTGAAGTCCAGAACCAACAGACTCTTCGAGCAGTCGAGCGAGGCGTAGCGGAACCAGTAGAGCGCGCCCTTGAAGGGCGGCCAGATCCGGACCAGGTTGCGTCCGATGTAGCCCTCGCTCCCGGGGAGGAGGCGCGGCTCACGGGCCAGCTCGAGAAAGAAGGGCACCAGCGCTCCCACGGTGACGGCCGCACCCACTACCACGCCTCCCCAGTGGGGCCGCCACCCACCGCGCAGCCAGAGCAGCACTGCGGCGATCACCAGGATCATCGCGTCGACGTGGAGCTGGAAGGTGAGGCCGACCGCGCCCACCAGGATGGCCGAGTGGAGGAAGCTCGAGGTGTGGCGCTGCCGGTAGCAGGCCCAGGTGTGGAGCGCGCCCGCCAGGAACACGTAGTTCGAGTTGTCCAGCCAAGCCGACTGGTAGAGGCGCCAGGGGTTGAGCCAGTAGACGACGGCGAAGACGAGCCGCGCGCGCGCGCCCAGGGCCTCCCCTACCACCCGGTCGAGCATCAGGTAGGCGGCCACGTGGAAGATCAGGATCAGCACCACCGGCGCCCGAGGATCCATCCAGAGCTCGAGGGGCAGGCCCACCACCAGCGCCGTCAGCCCACCGGGCACGTATCCCCCCGCGGACGAGGCCACCGGGTTCCCGAACGGCACCCAGATGCCCTTCGCAGCCAGGAGCCAGCCCCGCGAGAGGAGGCTGATCCCGTCGCCCGCAACCTGGGCCCGCGCGAGCATCAGCAGAGAGATCGCCAGCCCGAGCCCGAAGAGCGCCCAGTGCGCCCGGCTCCGATCCGGGTCCGTCAACGCAAGGCTTCCTCGTCGCGCAGCGTCCCGTCGAGGGCGACCGACCAGCGCGCAGCCAGCGACGGACGCCCGGCGGGCAGCCACTCGCCCCGCGTTGCGTAGAGAGAGACGACGAGGCGCTCCGAGCCTGCACGCCGGACCAGGTCGATGCGCGCAAAGCCGTAGCGCGAGGCGCTGAAGCGCTGACCCTCGACGACCTTGACCGGTTCGAGGGTGCCCCCGCCCCCGCCGGCCACGACCTGGAGAGGCGGGCCGGGCGGGCTCGGCTCGATGATCTGCAGGGAGTGGTGGTGTCCGCTGAGGACGAGCTGGAGGGGAACCCCAGCCTCGGCGATTCGCCTGCGGGCCTCCGCCATGTAGCGGGCCTCGAATCTTCCGTGCCCTTCCAGCGACCGGGTGGGCGTGACAGGGTGGTGGCAGACGAGGATCCGCCAGGGTCCGCGCGCCGACCGGATCGCCTCGGGAAGACCGGCGAGCCGCTGCGCCTTTTGCACCGTCTCCATCGACTCGAGCAGGACCAGGCTCACGCCGCCGCCGAGCTCGCGCACCGCGATCCGCTCCGCAGGCATGTCCCAATTGGCGATGAAGTCGGGCACGGCCTCGACCTGGAGCTTCGGGCTCTCGGGCACGCGGTAGTCGTGGTTGCCCAATACGGCGAAGATCGGAATCGGGTGGCGTTCACCCGGGGGCCAGCGACAAGCACCCGCGACCTCGTCCGAGCGCGGCGCAGAGAGGTCGACGAAGCGGCAATAGGGACGGACCAGGTTCATGGCAACCCGGGGCACCAGCTTCGCCTCTTCCAACCCGTCCGGGTAGAAGTTGTCTCCCAGGAACAGCAGCGCGTCGACGGGGCGCTGCCGGTCCGCGGCCTCCATGGCCGCTCCGACGCGGCGCTGGGCGCTGGGCATCCATTCCCAGCGGAGACGCTTACCGGTGTCGCCGAGGGCGAGAAGGGAGACACTGACTTCACCGTCGACCTCGGGCCCAGAGGGAGGCCCCGGCCCGGCCCAGCAGCCGCCTGACGCAAGCAGGGCGACCAGTGCGAGGGCGAGCAGCCAGCGACCCCGATCGAGCGAAGCTCGAATGAATGCGCTCGACCGGAACATGGCAGGCAGAGTATCATCAGAGTGAGTCGAGGTCCCCCCATGAATAGACGTACCCCCGCATTGGCGCTCGCCGTCCTCGTCTCGAGCTGTTCCCCGGGCCCGGAACCCGATCCCGAAGTCGCTGTTCGGGTCGAAGCCCTGACCCTCGATCCGCACTCGAACTCACCGGTGCTGGTTCTGGGGGAGATCGAAGGCTCGAGACGCCTGCCGATCTGGATCGGATTCAGCGAGGCGCGGTCCATCGCCTCCGTACTCGAGAACCAGTGGCAGCCGCGTCCCAACACCCATGATCTGGCCAAGCGTCTGATCGACCAGCTCGAAGGCAGGGTCGAGCGCGTCGTGGTGACCCGTCTCACCGAGGAGATCTACTACGCGCTGATCGTCGTCAACGCCCATGGGCGGATCGTAGAGGTCGACGCTCGTCCCAGCGATGCCATCGCGATCGGGCTCCGCTACGACGCGCCTCTCTTCGTCCGAGAGGCGGTTTTCGAAAGCACCGTCGAGGGTCACATGGAAGCCGGACCGGGGAAGGGGGTGCGCAACGTTCCGCCCCGACCTCATCCGGAATCCGATCGGCAAGTTGCCTGGTCGAAGCTCCGAATCCAAAGCACAAACGCCTCCTGGCACCCGGCGTCCGGCGCCATCACCGTCGGAGGCCGACCGCCGCCCGTCGGCACGGCTGCACCAGCTCGCGAGCAGCGTCGAAGTTGCAGATCGAATAGGGTTCGATGCGTGTTCCCTGCGGTTCCGCCACCGACGAGGACTCTGTTTCATTGACAACGAGTGTCCCCGGTGGCAGGATCGGTCCTGCGCCGGCGACCACGCGCGGCAACCGGAGCCCCCGATGACACACTCGGAACTGGCATGGGAGTTCGCCGATCTGTTCAGCGAGCTGCGAGCGGAACAGATCAACGAGGTTCTCGCGAAGAACGTTCCGCTGGAAACGCTCGAGTTCTTCAACTCCTACGCCGAATCCTTCGGAAAGTCGGAGGGCATCGAGGGCGAATCGTTCAAGCGTCTTCCCAATCTTCTGCTACTCGGCTATCTGCTGCGCGTGCTCGAGGAGCGACTGCTCGACGAAGACGGCGACTTCGGCCTCTCCTGACTCGTGACCAGCGCCAGGGAAGTTCGAACCGAGCGCGCACCGGCCCCGGTCGGTCCGTATTCCCAGGCGGTCATCCACGCGGGACTGGTCTACGTCTCCGGGCAGATTCCCCTCGACCCGGCGACCGGCGAAGTCGTCGAGGGAGAGATCGAAGCCCAGGCCACGCGGGTCTTCGCGAACCTGAGCGCCGTCCTCGAGGCCGCGGGCTCCGGCATCGAACGCGTGCTGCGCACCTCGATCTACTTGACGGATCTCTCGCTCTTTCCGCGTGTGAACGCGGTCTACGAGCGGTGCTTCACAGGTGATCCAAAGCCGGCGCGCAGCACCATCGGTGTCGCCGGCCTCCCGCTCGGCGTCCAGATCGAGGTCGACGCCATCGCTGCTTCCGATACTGATCAGTGACGATCCGGTCCCGGTCTCCGCGCGCCAGATGCTGACGGGATCCCCTCAGCCTGGCCCGTGCGGAGCAGATGCGCGGCTGAGCCAGCGCAGGTTGACTCCGTTGACGAGGACGTGCGCGATGGCCGGAGCCAGCAGGTTCCCGGTGTAATCGAACAGTGCACCAAGCAACACGCCGGCCAAGGCGGCGAAGCCGGCCCAGGGCGCCAGATCCCTTCTCGGGACGAAGTGCGCCAGGCCGAAGAGAAGACTGGCGAGCACCAGACCCACGCGGGGCTGGAGCGCACCGCGGAAGAACGCCTCCTCGCCCAGACCACTGGCGAGGGCCAGGACCACCACCTGCGCACCCGAGAGCGGCCCGAGGATCTCGGCGAGGCGTTGCGCCAGTGCGAGGCCCATCCGGGTGTAGCGGATCCAGAGCCGCGAGGAGACGATCACCCCCCCGCCCGCCAACAGCCCGAGAAGGGCCTGCTGGAGCAGCGGGCTGCCCTCGGGGACCACCGCCTCCGGGGCCGCGAAGAACGGGCCCTGGCCGTCCACGAGCAGCCGCCAGGCTACGGCTACCCCCCCCATCACCGTATAGAAGGCGACGGCCAGCGGAACCAATGGGAATCGAGAGCCTTCTCCCCCAGGGGGCGATGTGTCGTCCGGATTCATGGCGTTCCCCTACCGGGACGGTTAGCCTTGGTTTGCCGTCGACGCTCTCCCGGGGAGAGCGTCGACGCGCATTTTGGAATCAGCCGCCAGCGAACTCCGGCTCGGCCGGGCTGCGAAGCGCGACGAAGGGTGGCCTCATGTCCGTCTCGGAACGGGTCCCGATGACTCCTCGCGGTCACGCGATGCTTCAAGAGGAATTCAAGCGCCTCAAGAACGTCGATCGGCCGCAGATCGTCAAGGAGATCGAGGAAGCCCGTTCCCACGGTGACATCTCGGAGAACGCCGAGTACCACGCGGCCAAGGAACGCCAGGGGCTGCTCGAAGGGCGGATCCGGACCCTGGAGGACAAGCTCGCCCGAGCCCAGATCATCGACGGAACCGGCCAGAGCAGCGAACGCGTGAGCTTCGGTGCAACCGTGGTGTTGGAGAGCAACGACTCCGGCGAGCAGGTTACCTACACCATCGTGGGTGAGGACGAGGCGGATCTCAAGAGCGGACTGATCTCGGTGACCTCGCCGGTCGCCCGCGCCCTGATGGGAAAGGAGCAGGGTGCCGAGGTTCAGGTCCAGGCACCCAAGGGCATCCGAGAGTTCGAAATCCTGGAGATCCGTCTGGGCTCCGAATGAGCGGCGTCGGCCAGGCGTGAGGAGCCAGAGGCGGAATCAGGGCCCGCTGGAACTCCGCGGGCGTGTTGCGTCCCGGTTGGCCCTTGGAGTAGCTTGGGCTCGAGCATCCTGGCGAGTTTTGTCGCCTTCCCCCCCCCGGGGCGAGTCCGATCGGTGCGGTCACTTCAACTGAAGTTCAGCGCCTTGGTGGTCACGCTGCTGTTCGCGGCGTCCATCGGTCTGGCCTGGATGGCGACTCGGCACGAGCGCGCTGCGCTGGAAGCCGGGGTGCGAACACACGGCTCCGCCCTCGCGGCGAACCTGGCTGGAGACGCCAAGATCCCTCTCCTGGCCGAGGACCAGCTCGCCATGGAAGGTCTGGTCGAGCAATCCGGCGAGGAGGAGGGGCTGGTCGCGGCGCGCCTGATCAGACAAGAGAGATCCGGCCCCGGGAAGATCGTCGCCTCCCTGGATCCCACCGAGGAGAACCGGGAAACGGAGCTTCTGGCCCGTCGGATCGGAGAGAAACCGAACCAGACAGTGATCGAGCGGCGTGGCGACCATCTGGTGGTAGCGACGCCGATCGTCTTCAGCGGTGCGTGGCTGGGCGAGGCCCAGATCGAGCTCGATCTCGGCATCCTGGTCGAGCCCGTGGTGCAGGAGAGCCAGCGTCAGCTCGCGGCCCTCGCCTTGGCGGTCGTGCTGCTGGGCATTCTCGGAGGCATCGGCTTCGTGGCGCTTCTGGTCGCACCCATCCGTCGACTCCACGCCGGTGTCGAGCGACTCGCCGATGGCGACCTGGCCACCCGGATCCCACCGACCTCTCGTGACGAAGTAGGCGAACTCACGCGGGCGTTCAACAAGATGGGCGAGTCGCTCTTGCAGAAGGAGCGGATCCAGAGGGCTTTCGGCCGCTACGCCAGCGATTACGTCCTGAACACCCTGTTGGAGAGCCCGGAGGGAAGCGAGCTGGCAGGCGCCGAGCGCGAGGTCACGATCATCTTCGCCGACATTCGCAGCTTCACGCGTCTCTCCGAGGGGATGAAGGCCCGCGACGTGGTCTCACTGCTAAACGAGATCTTCCAGCTGGTCTCGGATCACCTCCTCGCTCGGGGGGGCACCATCGACAAGTTCATTGGCGACTCGGTGATGGCGTACTTTGGCGCGCCGGTGCCGAATCCCGACCACGCGGTGCATGCGGTGAGCGCCGCCATCGACATCGAGCGGGCAGTCGCCGCGCGAAACCAGCGGCTGGGTGGAGACGGTCAACGCGTCGAAGTCGGCATCGGCATCCATACCGGGATCGTGGTCGTCGGCACCATCGGCTCGGACCGGCGCACGGATTTCACCGCGGTGGGCGACGCCGTGAACGTGGCCCACCGTCTGGAGAAGCTCGCCCGGCCCGGTGAGATCCTGGTCTCGGAGGCGGTTCAGCGGCGGGTCCGGGGAACCGTGGAGCTGCGGTTCGAGGGCGAGCGCCAGCTCTCCGGTCGAAAGGAGCCCGTTCACGTATACTCCGTCGATCGGTCGTCACCGCCCGCGAGAGCCGCGGGCGCAGGCGACCACGCGGAGCCAACGTGATCCGCACGCTCTTCCTCCTGCTTCTCCTCACCCTCACCTCCTGCACCACACCCCTCGAGCTGGGAGAGCGCCGCTATCGCGAGGGCGACCGCGTGGCGGCACTCGAGATCTGGCGAAGCGTCGACCGCGACAGCCTCTACTACCGGCCTGTTCAGCGCCGGATCAAGGAGGTCGAAGACGAGTCGGCGAGATTGGTGGCGCTGTTCAAGAAGAGAAGTAGCTATTACGAACGGAAGGGAAGACTGGCGGAATCCGTACTGAACTACCGGCTCGCCCTCCAGCTCCGCCCCAAGGATCGCGTCATCTTGGACCACGTGCAGATGCTGGTTCGAAGCCTCGCCGCGAGCGTCGAGGAAGCCCGGCACGCCTACGCCGAGGCGTACGAGGCGGGAGACCTGATTGCCGCCAGGACCCAGCTGGCCACCCTCCGCACCCTCGACCCGTTCGACCCCCGGCTCGCAACCGATGAGCGCCAGCTCGAGGACAGGCTGCAGCGCGAGCTGGAGCCCCTCCTGGCGAAGGGACGTCGCGCCTTCTCGTCTGGAGAGTACCGGAGCGCGGATCGCGCCTTTCGTCGCGCGCTCCAGCTCGATCCGGAGAACGAGACTGCCCGAGGCAACCTCTCCTTCATCGCGCAGATTCGCGACGTCGAGAAGGCCTCGGCCGCGACGGACTCGCACGATTTCGATCCACCTCAGATCCACGCCACGGATCAGGAGATCCGGGCCGAGGGCTTCTTCCAGAACGCCCTCCGCGCCGAGCACGAGGGAAATCTCTTCAAGGCGATCGAGTTCGACACGAGGGCTCTGGAGGCGAATCCGAACCACCCGATCGCGAGCGCCCACCTCTCGGAGCTACGCAGCAGGATGCCGTCGGTGGAGGAGCTGATCCGGAGGGGTCAGGACGAATACCGGCATGAAGACCTCGAGGCGGCCCTGGAGCAGTGGCGAAAGGCGCTGCTCATCGATCCGGGCAACGCCCAGGCGTTGGAGTACGTGGCCCGTGCGGAGAGGCTGCTCGAGAACCTCGAGCGGCTGCGGGCCGAGCCCGACGTGGGAGCCGAGGAGGAATGACCCGATGAGGCTCGCCGTGCTGGTCTCGGTGGTCGTGGGCTTCGGTTGTTCGACACTCCTGGATGTGGAGCGCGCACGCGAGGTGTTCCGGGGCACCGAAGAACCGGCCGTCCCGATCCTGGTGGAGTCTCCCGCGTTGAAGCTGTCGGCGCCACGGGGGCTGCGGGCGGCTTCGGGCCAGCTTCGAGCCATTCCCCTCAAGTGGGATCCCCTGCTCACGGGCGACGTGAGTGGATACGTGATCGAGCGGACGCAGAGAAAGGGTGGCCGCTTCCAGCGGATCGGCGCAGTACCCGGGCGCTTCGAGACCCGCTACGTCGATCGGGGCGATGACCTCGCTCCCAAGAGAGACTCGAAGGAAGGCCGTACCGATCTCGGAGATGGCGCCTCCTACTGCTACCGAGTGCGGGCTTTCGACTCCGCCGGCCGAATCGCCGCGGCATCGGACTCCGAGGTCTGCGCGACGACGGCCTGGCCCCCGACACCCCCCAGCGGCCTTCAAGCCTACAGCCATCAGCCCCGGGAGGTCGCTCTCAGCTGGCGCCCGGTGCCGGACCCCACGGTCGTGGGCTATCGGGTCTACCGCAATCCCGCCAGGCAGGGAGACTACCTCCTGATTGCCCGGTTGGATGGTCGCTTCTCCACCACCTACGTGGACCGCGGACTCGGTGCGCTGCGGGTCTTCTACTACCGGGTCGCCTCCGTCAATGCCGCCGGCGGCGTGGGAAAGCAGGCCGCTGAGGTCCGCGCGGTGACGAAGCCCGAGCCCCTCCCGCCCATCGGTCTGCGTGTGGAGGAGCAGCGGCTGGGCTCGAACCGCCTGGCCTGGGAACCCAACGTGGAGAAGGACATCGCCGGCTACCGGCTGCTGCGGATTCGCGAGGAGTCCAGCTCCGAGGAGATCGTCGCCGTCCTCGAGCCCGGCACGACCAGCGCCGAGGACCGCGAGATCGGAGCGGGCGAGCGGCTTTCCTATAGACTGGTGGCATTCGACAGAGACGGCCTCGAGAGCGAGCCGTCGGATCCCATCGAGGTGGAAAGTGTCGACTATGGCCTCCGCGCCCTGCCGCAGGAGCACGCCATCCTGCTGCGCTGGAAGCCGGAGGTCCAGGAGGGCTTCGCCGCCGCGCGGGTCCTGCGTGAGAGAACCTTCGGCAGCGACGAGATCGCTCGGGTCCCTACGGAGGGATTCGTCGATCGCGAAGTAGAGCCCGGCCGCCGCTACCGGTACCTGGTCGTCCTGGTCCGCGAGGACGGCTCCGAGGCACCGCCGTCGGCGGTCGTCGAGGCCACGGTGCCGAAGTAGCGGGCGGACCGATCTCGTTGCGTTCCGGGCTCCACGCTCTAGAATCCCTTCCCTTCGTTCCCCGGTAGCTCAGCTGGCAGAGCAAGCGGCTGTTAACCGCTGGGTCGTAGGTTCGAGTCCTACCCGGGGAGCCAACCCTCTGCGAACCACCGGCCGGCATCGCCGGCCAGATCGCGAAAACTGCGTCCCGTCCCCCGGTGGTCCTCAGTCGAAGAGGGGACGGCCGTCGAGGCCGGAAGGAGGCGCGATTCCGAGGCGTCTCGCCAAGGTCGGGGCGATGTCGACGGTCCTGGCGGGTCCCGGCACCCGGCCACCCTCGATCCCAGCCCCCCAGAAGATCAGTGGGATCGCCCTGTCGTAGAGATACGGTGACCCGTGCGTGGTGCCCTCATCAAAGGGAGAGATCAAGCAGGTAGGCGCGACCTGCACCACCAGATCGCCGCTGCGCTCCCGATCGAAGGAGTTGCGGTAGAGACGCGCGAACTCGTCCTCGCCTCTCTCGATCTGCTCCGGAGTCCACACCTTGGCGATGGCGGGCTCCGCTTCGAGAATCCGCCGGGTTGCGGCGGCCACTTCTTCCACCGCTACACCGTGGCGCCTGGCGAGGGAGCGATCCACTCCCACCTGGGAGCCCGCGAAGATCACCCACGGCCGCGGAATCGAGAAGAGCGGGCTGAACTCCCATTGAAGCTTCGCCAGCAGTCGAAGCCCGAGGCACCTGAGGCCGATGCGCCCACCCTTCACGGGACACCGGCTGCCGCCCGTCCGCTCCAGCCACTCGGGAAGGGGTAACACTCCGTGATCAGACGCCAGCACGACCAGAACGGCATTCGGACCCACCTCCAGCTCCAGGAAGTCCAGGAAGCGCCCGATCGCGAGGTCCGCCCGAAGTAGGACGTCTCGCGCCTCGTGACTGTAGGGACCGTAGAGGTGTCCCACGTAATCCATCGCCGAGAGGGAGATTGCCAGCAGGTCGGGCGACGATCTGCGCCCCAGCCCCTCCTCTCGCACCAGCCTGGTCGCAAAGTCGAGGCTCGCCTCGTCCAGGAACGGCGAGGCCACCAGGCGAGCAGCGAACTCCTCGAGATCTTCGTCTCGGAGCGGATGACCGCTGGTGCGCCCGAAGCGTCCGGACTCGCCCGGGAAGTCGTCGGGGCGCCCCGGTGCTCCGCCTTCGTCGGTGAGATGGTCCCAGCTGGGGGGAACACGGCTGAGGAAGCCATCCTCGGGCGGGGTGCGTCCGTTGAACTCCTGCACCCATTGCGGCAGCCGATCCAGATAGTAGCCGCTGGTGGTGAAGCCGATCTCTTCGACCTGGTGGAACCAGTAGGCGGCATCCGGCGAGCGTCCGGCCATCGTGATCGCTGCGCGGTCCTTCCCGGAGACGGAGAAGACGCGGCTCTCAGGGTCGGCCGACTTCATCCAGTCGCCGAGGGTCGAAACCCGGAGGTTTCTCGGAGAGCGCCCCTCCTCGCCCCCGAGAACCCGGGCAGCGGCGGCGGAATCGGCGACGCAGTAGACTGTCTTCCCCGCCTCCAGGTCCAGAAATTGATTCCCCGGGATTCCCGTATGCGCCGGATGGCGACCCGTGAGCATCGTCGCATGACCTGCGCAGGTCTCGGTCATGGCGTGGTCCAGAGTGGCCTCCGTGTAGAAGCGCCCTTCCCTGGCGAGGCGACCGAGACCTCCGGGAAGATCCGCGTCGACCCGGTCCGCTGGCAGCTGATCGATCACGATCAGCAGGATCAGCCGGGCCGTCTCCTCACAGCGGGCCGTCCCTGCGTTCCCGAGATCGATGGCGACGGCACTGAGCAGCATCACCAGGATCTGAACGCAGTAGCGGAACACGGCTGCGGAGCGTAGCGCTCCTCCTGCGGTCGCCGCTGCCGGGCCCTGCATGTCTCACCAAGTCGCCACTGCGCCGCTGATAGCACCGCATGTATGGGGAATCCCCTGCGGGCCTCCCATCCGAGGTCGAGACGGATACAATTCCGAACGTTCACGGCAAAGCCGGGTGCAGGAGGGTATACCGGGAATGCAGAAGATCAGCCTGATGGGACTCGCCGGAGGCATGGCTGCGCTCGGCCTCCTGGCGCTGCTGGTCGCCCTTCCGGCGGTGGCGGAGCCGGCCTGGGTAAGCGGAGATGTGCGGCTCAACTTGCGAAGCGGAGCGGGGAATCAATTCCGGATCCTGGGGGTGTTGAAGACCGGCGATGCCTTGCAGGTGCTGGAGCGCAGCGAGAAGTGGACGAAGGTACGAACGGCCGAGGGCGAAGAGGGCTGGATCCCCGGCGGCTACCTGAACCCGCAGCCACCGCCCGCGATCCGTCTCGAAGAGCTCGAGGCCGAGGTCGCCAGCCTTCGCAACGTCTTGGAGAGCGCCGAGTCGGAGGCCTCTGGTCTGCGCCGGCACAGTGAGGAGCTCGCGTCGAACGACTCCGAACAGAAGGCGGAGATCGAGCGGCTCACCAAGGAGAACTATCGGCTTCACGCCGGTGAGCGCTGGGCCGAGTGGATCACCGGGGCCCTGGTCCTCTCGACCGGCATGGCCCTCGGCGCGCTGCTGAGCCGCATCTCGAGCCGCCGTGGCAGACAGCGACTGCGCCTCTGATCTCCACCGGCGGCCCTTGTGAACCTCGTTCGCCTGCGGCTCACTGCGCGCGCGCTGCGGCTTCGGCGCGCTTGCTTCAGGGGAAGAGGCCTCGGCGCCGCTTGGCTTCGCGAATGCGGGCGAGGCCGTTCATCAGGGCTGCCGTGCGGAGATCCACCTTCTTCTCCTCGGCCATCGCCAGCACCTCGGCGAAGGCGCGCCGCATCAGGGTGATGAGCTTCGAGTTGACCTCCCCTTCGCTCCAGAAGAAATGCTGGAGGCCCTGGACCCACTCGAAGTAGGAGACGGTCACGCCGCCGGCATTGGAGAGAATGTCCGGCACCACGAATACGCCCCGCTCGCGGAGCATCTCATCGGCCTCGAGGCTGGTGGGCCCGTTGGCCCCCTCCACCATGATCTGGCACTGGAGGTCGTCGGCGTTCTCCTCCGTGATCTGGTTCTGCACCGCAGCGGGAACCAGCACCTCGCAGGGAACGGTCAGAAGCTCGGCGTTGGTGACGGTATCGGCTCCGGGAAAGCCGCCGACGAACCTGTTCTCGGCGACCCACTCGTCGAGCCGCTTGAAATCGAGGCCACGCGGGTTGTAGATGCCGCTCCTCACGTCCGAGACGGCGACCACGCGTGCGCCGAGCTCGTCGGCGAGGCCCGCCGTCACGCGACCCACCTCGCCGAAGCCCTGGACGGCGACGCGAGCACCCTCCACCGGAATCCCGAGATGGCGGCAAACCTCGAGAATGCAGGTGATCACGCCGCGCCCGGTCGCCTCGGTGCGCCCCAGCGAACCGCCGATCTCGACGGGCTTGCCGGTGACCACACCGGGCACCGTATAACCCTTCTGCTGGGAGTAGGTATCCATGATCCACGACATCACCTGGGCATCGGTGCCGAGATCCGGGGCGGCGATGTCGCGGTCCGGCCCGATCACGTCGATGATCTCGGAGGTATAGCGGCGCGTCACCCGCTGGAGCTCCGCGCGGGAGAGCTGGTTCGGATCGAGCCTGAGTGCGCCCTTCGCGCCGCCGAAGGGCAGGTTCATGATCGCGCACTTCCAGGACATCCACATCGCCAGGGCGGTGACCTCGCCGAGGTTCACGTCACGGTCGTATCGGACGCCTCCCTTGGTGGGCCCCATCGTCATCAGGTGCTGAACGCGGTATCCGAAGACCGTATCCACCCTGTCATAGCTGTCGCGGCGAAAGGGGAAGGAGACCACGAGCGCGCGTTGCGGGGTGCGGAGCCGCTGCCAGATGTTGTCGTCCAACTCCATCAACGCCGCGGTCCGATCGAGCTGTGCCACCGCCAGGCGATACATGGGCGTATCCCACTCGAGCCTCTGCGCGGTCACCGTGCGAGCCCCCTTTGGGGGGTCTCATCGGCGAAACGGCGGGATTCATGACACCCGGCCGCTCCGACTGAGCAGCGGGGACGTTCCTTGCGCTCCTGCGTTTTCGCTGCTCCGAAAACGCAAGAGCGCCAGCAACGTCCCCGTCAGTCGGTCAGGAACTCGGTGAGCTTGGCCGCGTTCTCGGTGGCAGCGATGAGCAGGACCCGGTCTCCCGGCTCGACCCGATCGGTACCCCTGGGCACCAGCAGGGCCCCGTCCCGGCGCAGCGCACCGACCAGGACGCCCCGGGGCAGCGACACCTCGGAGAGCTCTCCCGAGACCAGACGGCTCCCCTTCACCGCCTCCGCCTCCATCACCTCGACCCGGTCTCCGAGCAGGGCGGCCATGGAGTGGACCAGGGCGCCGGGAATGTGTTGAAGGATCAGGCCGATGGCGAGGAGCCGCGGGCTGATGATGGCGTCGATGGCAGTTTCGCCAATCAGGTTGGCGAGCGCCGGATTGTCCACCAACGCGAAAGTGCGGCCCGCTCCCATGCGCCTGGCGAGCAAACAGGCCACCAGGTTCGTCTCGTGTTCCCCGGTCGCCGCCACGAAGGTGTCGACCCGTTCGATCTCTGCTTCCTGGAGCAGGGACTCACCCGTGACCGGACCGGAGACGACCATGGTATCGGTCAGTGACTCTGCTGCACGGCGCGCGAGATCCCCGTCGGGCTCGATCAACGTGACCCGGATCGGGCTCTCCTCGAGGCGACGCGCCAGGGCGAGCCCGATCCTGGTGGCGCCGGCGATCATCACGCGGCGGTGGACCTTGGGAGGGGCACCCATCAGCTCGAGCACACCCTCGAGGTCGGTTCGTTCCAGGGCGAAATAGACGATGTCCCCGGTATGGATCTCCTCGTCGCCGTGGGGAACCACGGTGTGGTCAGCGCGATGGATCGCCGCAACCAGTGACGGAGTCTCGGCGAAGAAGAGCTTCATGTCGGAGACGGGTCGCTCGGCAAACTCGGAGCTCTCGGTAATGCGGAAGCCTGCCACCAGAAGTTCTCCGTCCATGAAGGAGACCACGTCGAGTGCGCCCGGAACCTCGAGAAGCGAGGCGATCTTGTCGACGGCTGCCGCCTCCGGGTTCACACAGAAGATCTCGACTGCGTCTCGCCGGCTGAGCTCGTGAAAGGCCTCTTCGTGGTCCGGGTCGCGGAGCCTTACCACCACGCGGGGTACCTTGAACATCGAGGCGGCGATCCGCCCGGTGACAAAGTTCACCTCGTCGGAGTCGGTGGTGGCCACCACGAGGCTGGCGTCCGCAGCACCCGCTCGCCGCAGTGTTCCGGCGGTGGCACCGTTCCCCTCGACGATGCGCACGTCGAGCGCTGCCGAGAGCTCGGCGGCACCCCTGGAATCGTTCTCCACCAGGGAGACATCGTGCCCATCACCCGAGAGCTTCTCGGCCAGCGTCGTGCCAACCAGCCCCCCGCCAACGATGATGATCTGCAAAGCCGGGCCCGCCCCTCACCGCTCCCGCGCGAGGTTACGGCATCCCCGCACAACCACCACGGTGTCACTTCCCGGGGGGAGAGGCATCCGTGCCGAAGCGCGAGCGTGGACCCGAGCACGGGGGCGGCGTAGGCTCACCTCTGGTGGCCGATCTGAAGGGGGTTCGGTGGACGACGCGAAGTGAGTCAGGCAGGACCCGACCTCTCCCTCGGCCAGCTGGGAACCGGCAATCGAGACGATCGGCTTCACTTTCGCCTGATCCTTCGACTGCTGGTGCGCTGCCTGCATCTGCTTCGCCCGGTGCGCGGGCATCTGGCGCTGCTCTTCCTCGGCTTCACCGCCCTGGCCCTGGTCTTCGTTCCAGTGGGCATCCTGCTGATGGACACCTTCTGGACCCGCGTCCTCCAGGGGGGCGCGCTCACCGCCCCACAGGCGGGCCTCCTCTGGCTCGATCCGGCCGTCTTCGTCGAGGCGGGAACCCTGGGCCCCGATCAGCGGCGCGAGGTGCTGCTCCGTACCATCGTCGTCGGGCTCGGCTTCGGTCTGGCGGCAGCACCCTGCGCTTTCGCCCTCTATTACTACCGGGTCTGGATCCTGCAGAAGGTGAACCAGGTCCTGCGGATGCGGATGATGGAGCGGCTCCAGAGCCTCTCGCTGCGCTTCCACGCGGACAGCAAGATCGGCGACGCCATCTATCGCATGTACCAGGACAGCGCGATGGTGACCCAGTTGATCGACGTGCTGGTGATCGCCCCGATGGGCATGCTGGGTCGGTTCCTCTTCTGCGTGGTCGTGGTGGCGTTCTTCGATCCCTGGCTGGCACTGATCCTCGCGGCGCTCTGGCCGCCGCTCCTGCTCTCCGGATACTGGTTCTCGCGGCGCCTCCGCGTCCGCTTCCGCACCGCCAGAGAGGCGAACAGTGCGCTCACCTCTCGCATCCAGGAGACCCTGCAGGGCATCAAGGTGATCAAGGCCTACGGAGCCGAGTCCATCGAGCAGGCGCGCTTCGAAGCCGACAGCCGCGCCGCCTTCGACGCGGCCTTTGCGGCTCGCGGACTCCTCGCCGTCTTCGTGGTCCTGCTGTTCTGGGTGGTGGTCTCCGCCATCGTGGCGTCTACCGGCCTGGCGGCCCTCAAGACCCTGAGAAACGACCCGGTCCTGGTGGCGGCCCTCGGCTTCAGCTTCTGGACACTCGGGCTGTTCAACTACTTCAAGACGCGATTCGGCGACGGTGCCGGGCAGCTTCGGCAGTTCTTTCGCACCTGGGGACGGACCCAGGACATCGCCATCGGTCTCGACCGTGTCTTCGAGCTGCTGGACCTGGAGGCCGAGATCGTGGATGCGCCGGACGCCATTCCCCTCGAGGAGGTCCACCGGGGGATCCGCTACCGGAGCGTGTGCTTTCGATACCAGCCGGATCGCCCGGCCCTGGAATCGGTCAGCTTCGAAGCGCAGGTCGGAACCATCTCGGCGATCGTCGGCCCGACCGGGTCGGGCAAGAGCACGCTGATGGCGCTGCTGCTGCGCCTCTTCGACCCGCAGCAGGGGGCGATCGAGATCGACGGGGTCGACATCCGCAAGGTCCAGGTCGCGAGTCTGCGCGCGAGCGTGGCGGTCGCCCTCCAGGAGAACCTGCTCTTCGGAACCACGGTCCGTGAGAACATCCGTTACGCGGTGGCAGACGCGAGCGACGAACAGGTGCGGGAGGCCGCCTGGATTGCCGGCGCCGACGAGTTCATCGGACAGCTTCCGGAAGGCTATGACACGCTGCTCGGGGAGCGGGGCACCAAGCTCTCCACGGGCCAGCGCCAGCGGCTCTCCATCGCCCGGGCGGTCCTGAAGGACACCCCCATCCTGATCCTGGACGAGCCGACTGCATCGCTCGACGCAGCGACCGAGCTGCGGGTGATGGACAACCTGGCGGAGTGGGGAAAGGACCGGATGATCTTCCTCATCACCCACCGGCTCTCGACGATCCGCCGGGCCAGCCAGATTCTGGTCCTGAAGGACGGGACGATCGCCGAGTCCGGGCCGCACCGGGAGCTGGTCGCCAGGAAGAATGGAATCTACCGGAGCCTGGTCGAAACCGAAGAGGCCCCAATCGGGGCAACGGCGGCCGGAGTCGTGCAATGAGCCGAAGACTCCAGGAGGCCGAGGAGTTCGGGAGCCTCGAGTCGATCCGGCTGCTGGCACGGGCGCTCCGCTACGTCGCGCCCTTCAAGGGCCGCTTCGCGCTCAAGCTCGGCCTCCTTTGCCTGAGCCTGCTCCCGCTGCTGGTACTGCCGTGGCCGGTGAAGATCATCATCGACCATTTCATCCTGGGCGTGCCGATCGGCGAGCAGCCACTCGCCTACCCCGCCGTCGTGCGAGTCTTCACCGACCTCCTGGTGGGCCGAACTCCCCTCGAGATCCTGCTCTGGACGGTCACGGTCCAGATGCTCCTGGTCTTCCTGGTGGGAGCCGTCGGCACCGGCGGCGCCGAGCGGGACCAGGCGGAAGCCTACCTGGCGAGCGGCCACGACCAGGCCACCCAAACCGAGAACGAGGCCAACGCCGGCTTCAGCATGGCCAGCGGCCTGCTCGGGCTGTTCGATTTCCGCTTCACGATCCGACTCACACAGGCCCTGAACCACCACTATCGCTCCAGTCTCTTCGACCGCATCCAGTCGCTGCCCATGACCGCCTTCGACGACGAGCGGATCGGAGACGCCATCTTCCGGGTCATGTACGACACACCGGCCATCACCTCCGGCGTCTACCGCATCTTGCTCACGCCCCTGGCGTCCACCGCCTTCTCGATCCTGATCATCCTGGTTCTGAGCAGCGTGTTCGGGAATCACCCGATCATCGTGTGGACGGCCGTCGCGATCCTCGGCATCGCATTCGCGGCCACCGTCCCCTTTTCAGGAGCCCTTCGGCGACGCGCCGGGCGAAGCCGGCGGGCCGGCGCCACCACCACATCGACGCTGGAGGAGGGGCTCAGCAACATCCTCGCGGTCCAGAGCCTGGGCGGTGAAGGGCGCGAGAAGGAGCGCTTCGACGCGGACAGCTGGGCCTCCTTCAGCCGTCACCGCTCCCAGGTGGCCCTGGGAATGATCATCACGCTCTGCGCCGTGGTCCCCGCCGTCATCGTCGGCAGCCGCGTCTTCTACTACGTCGCCGACCTAGTCATCGAAGGCACCATCTCGCCCGGCGATTTCGGCCTGCTCTTCAGCTACTTCATGATGCTCACCTTCGCCTGCGTCGAGATCGGCGCACTGTGGATCCGCGTTCAGGAAGCGGCGGTGGGGCTGCAACGCGTCTTCTTTCTGATGGACCTTCCCGCGGAGCGCGATCCCGACGACAGCTTTGCCGTGGGTCCGCTCGCAGAGGCGGTGGAGATCGAGGACGTGAGCTTCTCCTATCCGGACGGAACACCCGCCCTGCGCGGCGTCAGCATGGAGGCCCGGGTCGGCCAGATCACCGCCCTGGTGGGACCGGCGGGAGCCGGCAAGACCACACTGGCCTACCTGATCCCTCGCTTCATTCGCCCGGCCCTGGGCAGGGTGCGCTTCGACGACGTCGACGTCGAGAAGGCCAGCCTCGAATCGATCCGCTCCCAGGTCTCCTTCGTCTTCCAGGAGACGGTCCTCTTCGATGCGACCATCGAGGAGAACATCAAGCTCGGCAATCCCGAGGCCAGCGAGACCGAGGTGCGCCGGGCCGCTCAGGTCGCGGGCGCCGACGAGTTCATCCGCCAGCTTCCGGAGGGTTACCGGACCCAGTTGGGCCGCTCCGGGGGCAAGCTCTCCGTCGGCCAGAAACAACGTCTCTCCATCGCGCGCGCGCTGGTGCGCAGGTCGAGGATCGTGATCCTCGACGAGCCCACCTCGGCGTTGGATCCGGAGACGGAGCAACGGCTGGTCTCCGCCCTGCGCGAAGCCAGCCGCAGCCGCCTGGTGATGGTGATCGCCCACCGTCTCTCCACGGTGCGCAGTGCCGATCAGATCCTCTTCATCGAAGCCGGCCGGATCCTCGAGCGCGGCTCCCACCCGGAGCTGATGGCGAAACCCGACGGCGCCTACCGCCGCTTCGTCGAGCTGCAGACCCGCGGCGCCGCTTGAAGCGAGCCGGCGAGGGGAGACCGGATCGGGGATCCCTCCCGATCGGCAGCTTCACTTCCCGGTGAAGTCGGCCTTCCGCTTCTCGAGGAAGGCCGCGATGCCCTCCCTCCCATCGGCGCTGCGCGCCGCATCGGCAATGGCGCGCGCCTCCTGCTCCATCTGGCTCTCGAGATGATCCCCGCTGGCGTAAAGCAGCAGCCGCTTGACACTTCCGAAGGCGCGGGTGGGACCGGCCGCGAGCTGGGCGACGAGCTTGGAGGCCTCGGCCTCCAGATCGTCGTCGGGGACGACTCGCGTGACCAGGTTCCAGTCGAGGGCCTCGGAGGCCCCCAGGATCCGTCTCGTCAGCATCAGCTCCTGAGTCCGGCGAAGCCCGATCAGACGGGGAAGGAAGAAGGAGCAGCTCCCGTCGGGCGAGAGACCCACACCCGTATAGGCCACGGTGAAGCGCGCCGACTCGGCGGCGATCAACATGTCGGCGGCGCAGGCCAGGCTGAAGCCTGCACCCGCGGCGACCCCTTGCACGGCGGAGACGACCGGCGCGTCCATCCGACATAGGCGCGACACCGCTCCGTGAAGATCGTTGGTGATTCCCTTCAGGTACGCCGGAAGCCCGTCACCCTCGTTGGCGAAGCTGCGGAGGTCCCCGCCGGCGCAGAACATCTTGCCGGAACCGGTGATGAGCACGGCCCGGATCTCGGGATCCTCGTCGCAGCAGATCGCGACGTCGCGGAGCTCGCGCATCATGACCGCGTTCATGGAGTTGCCCACATCGGGGCGATTCAGGGTCAGGCGGCCGACGTGATCCTCGACGTCGAACAGCAGCGTTTCGAATCTCATTGATCCACCTCGAGAAGAGCAGACACTCGACAGGCAGGCAGAATATGCACGATGCCGATTGAATGCTACCCATCCAGGCCATGAAACGAGGGATCCGCTTTCTTCTCCTGCTCCTCGGCGTGGCCGGAGTCGGCTGCGCCACCGACTACGCCGAACGCTACCGCCTCTCGCATCCGGCCTGGACAGCGAGGCCGCCAGTCGCTGGCGACTCCTTGGAGCAGACGCTGGCATTGCTCCAGACGAAACCGGAAGGCCCCTTCGAGGTCTCCGTCCAGGAGCTCCGGGTGCTGCGCGTCGACGTCGAGCCCTGGGAGGCGCTCTCCCTCGATTCCGCTGTCGCCGCACCCGAAGCTCAGATCATCGCCCTGATCGCCCCCCAGCGCTGCAAGGGACGGCGGGGCATCCGCTTCTTCGGCTCGGAGCGCGTCTCGTGGTACGTCTTCGCCGCGGGGGGACTGGTCTCCTTTGACCACTTCGAGTTCGGCGAGGCCTGCAAGCCGGCCAACCACTACCTTCCCAGCCGCGCCGAGCATCTGGCCACCGAGCGCGCGTTGGTCCGGTACGCGGCCAGCCGCTACCCCGAATCCACACCCGGGACAGAGGAGATGCTCGGCAAGGGGCTGGCACTCGTCTCTGCGGGCCGGATTTCCGATGCGAAGAGGATGCTCCGAAGCGCCGATCGCGAGATCGACTTCATGTCGGCGAAGATCGAGACCTCGCCCCAGGAGGAGCGAGAAGCGCTCGAAGAGCAGGAGAAGCGACTGCGGGCGATGCGGGCGAAGCTCTCCAGAGCGATCGCCGCCGCCCCACAGCAGCAGGCGGTGGACTGACGCACCACCTCAAGGCAGCGGCCGATAGCGCTCCTTGGCCTCCTCTGGCGAGAGCCTGGCCGTCTTGGCGATGGCTGCGAGTTTCTCCGGATTCGTCAGGTCGGATTCCTCGATGCGCACCTGAAGCGCCCAGGAATTCTGGTGGGACTCGGCGGACGTATCCACCAGGCGCAGCCGGGTGCGTCCAGTCGCCGGATCGATCATCTCGTTCAAGGGGATCGGCACGATGCTTTCCCCCTGCCGGGTGATCATCACACCGGAGCGGCCAGAGAGAAGCGTCCTCACGGCACCGGCGCCGAGATCGAGGGTGTAGCCCAGGTCGTAGGCATTCGGCGCCGCGCAGCGAAGCTCGTAGCCCAGGTCCTTCTCGACGATGGTGACCTTGATGCCGCGCTCCGCCAGCGCGTCCCGGACGGCGTAACGAAGCACCTTGCCGAGCGGAACCTCGGAGAGGCGGATGTGTCCGTGCTCGTCCCGCTCCACGTCCTTCAGGATCTCCAGGTCGTCCGGGTCCAGGCGCTCTCCGACGCCCTCGGCGATCACGGCGACGCCGTAGGGCCGGTCCATCACCCGACGCTTGATCAGAGCCCCCTCCAGGAGGTTCGAGACGGTGTGGAAGCGAATCTTGCCCTCGGGGAAGTGCTCGGGAATCAGAAACAGTGTGACCCCGGCGGCTCTTGCTGCACCGAGAGCCAGGTGACCGGCCTTGCGCCCCATCACCACCACGTAGTACCAGCGTCGCGTGGTTCGCGCGTCTTCCATCAGATGTGTGAGCAGCCGGGTGGCCGTCTCGCGGGCGGTCTCGAAGCCGAAGGTGGGAATTCCGGCGGGGAGCGGGAGATCGTTGTCGATGGTCTTGGGGACGTGGGCCACGCGGATCCGTCCTCCGGCTTCCTCGGCGACGCGCCACGCCGAGAAGGCCGTGTCGTCACCGCCGATGGTGATGAGGTGATCGACACCGATCTCGTCGAGGCTGGCGACCACGCGATCGAGGTCCTTGGAACGCTTGGTGGGATTCGCTCGCGCGGTCAACAGGACCGAGCCGCCTAGCGACCGGATCCGCGAGACGTCTCCGATTTCCAGAGGGGTGACGTGACTGGTGTCGCCCTCCATCAACCAGCGGAAGCCCTCTCGGATGCCGTACACCGCTGCGCCGCTTCGTCGCGCGAGGATCGTCGCCGCTCCGATCACTCCGTTGATTCCGGGGGCAGGTCCCCCTCCTACCAGGATTCCGAACGTCGCCATGGCTGTTTCCCTCCCTGGACCACCCATCGAAGACTCGCGTCAGGATCGCAAAGCGGTTCTCGAAACCGGACTAAGGTTGCCCAAAGACGCGAAGAAGTGCCCGTTTCAGCCCGACGCTCCCGGGTCCGCGGGGACTCTGGAGCGGGCGCAGTGGCCGTCCGGAAGCCGGCAGCACTGGCCCGAGGTCGAGATCTTTCGCCACTTCCTCGGCGAGCCCACGCAGCTGTCGGTGCACCTGAGTGCTACGCGCGTGGTGGAGGATGGAGCCCGGCGCTTCGGAGGCGGACAGAAGGGCCTCGACACGGGGACTCCGCGACAGGTAGCTCTCGAAGCGAGGCCAGTGCCGCGCGTCGATCGCCGCGATGAGGCGCTCGTACAGGGTGCTCCCCTCGTCGTCCACGCGTGTGCGACGATCCACCAGTGTCAGAAGGATGCGCCTCTTCACGCGCAGGAGACGGGCGTGCTCCAGGAGCTCGAAGACCTTTGCGGCCTCCTCGAGAGAACCCCAATCAGCGACGGGGAGAATGATCAGATCTGCGGCATGGAGTGCGTTCTGGGTGAGCGCCTCGAGGTCGCTCTTGGTGTCGATGATCACCACGCCGTCGAAATTCGTCTGCTCGAGGATGCGCCGCAGGGTTCGCGGGTCCCCCGCACGGGTCTTGAGGGGCCCCGTATCCGGAGGCGGGGGCACGAAGTGGATGCCGTACTGGCCGAGCTGGATCACCCGGTCGAGGGAGCGCTCTGCCCACCCGTGCTTCAGGTTGCCCTCTCCCGGCGCGCTGGGCTGGAGCCGAAGCATCCGCTCGATGGCCGACTGGTCGTCGAGGGCGACGACCAGCATCGGCAGATCCTCGTAGAGGGCGCGCAGGTAGATGGCGAGGTTGGTGACCACCGTGGTCTTGCCGACACCTCCCTTGTTGGAGGAGACGGCGATGACCTTCTGGGCGGGGTGAAGGCTCTGGGGGGTCTCCGGTGTCACAGCAGACACTCTAACCATCGGCTAGCATGGCGGCCATGACGGCCGTGGGGATCATCCCGGCGCGCTGGCGCGCCAGCCGCTTCCCGGGAAAGCCCCTGGCCAAGATCGCCGGGATGCCGATGATCCGCCGCGTCTACGAGGGTGCTTGCGGGGCATCGCGGCTCCGAACCGTCTACGTCGCCACGGACGATCAGCGCATCGCGGACGCCTGCGCCGAGTTTGGTGCGGCCGCCGTGATGACCTCCCCGGAACATCCCACCGGAACCGACCGGCTGGCCGAGGTCGCCCGGGATCTCCGAGACGACATCATCGTCAACATCCAGGGAGACGAGCCGCTGATCGAGGGCTTCGTCATCGATGCCGCCGTCGCCGCCCTCCAGGAGGCTCCGGACGCTCCCATGTCGACCGTGGTCCACGCCGCGGAGCCCGGTAGCATCGACGACCCCAACCGCGTCAAGGTGGTCTTCGACCGGCAGGGCTACGCACTCTACTTCTCCAGGAGTCGCATCCCCGCCCTGCGCGATCGCGATTTCCAGCCACGCTACTGGCAGCACGTGGGACTTTACGCCTATCGGAGGGAGTTCCTGATGCGTTTCGTGGATCTCACGCCGAGCCAGGCGGAGCGCGCCGAGGCGCTGGAGCAGCTCCGCGCCCTCGAGTACGGCCATCGCATCCGGGTGGCGGTCATCGACGGCTGGCGAAGTACACCCGTCGATACCCCGGACGACGTAGGACGAGTCGAGGCGCAGCTCGAAGCCCGCGAAGGGCCACGGCGAAGAGGAGGCAGACCGTGATCCTGGACACGAGAGCCGCCAAGGAATTCGAGGTCCGGTACTCGAACCAGGGCCGCTGGGGGGAAGGCCCGCCCAGCGCTCTCCATTTCATCACTCCCGATCGGGTGCGCGTCGCCTGTACCCTTCCGCGGCGGGGCTGGCCCATCCCGTGCACACTGCCCGACGGCGCCCAGGTGCCCCCGAACCTGGTGTCCAGGATCTCCGCAACCCGGCCCTCGCCAAACGGGATCGCCGGCCGGGGCGTACTGCTCGATCTGGCCCGAGCCGAAGGGTTGACGCGGCTCCCGGATGGACTCCCTATCGCGCCGGACCAGCTGGACGCCTGTGCCGAGAGCCAGGGAGTGACGATCGAGTCTGGAGACATCCTGCTGATCCGCACCGGATCACTCCCCCATTGCTACACGCGAGCATGCTGGAAGGACTATCTCTGGGGGCCCGCACCGGGGCTCTCCCTCGCCTGTGTCCGCTGGCTCTACGACCGGGAGGTCGCCCTGGTCGCCGCGGATACGGCTTCCGTCGAGGTGCGCCCATCGGAGATTCCCGGAACCGAGCGCCCCCTTCGGCGGATCTCCCTCGAGCACACCGGAGTCCTCTTCGGCGAGAACTTCCATCTCGACGCACTCGCCGAGGTCTGCGCCGCCGATGGCAACTACGAATTCCTGTTCGCGGTGCCGCCGCTGCGCGACACCGACGCCTGCGTCGCGCGGCCCCTCACGATCAAGTAGGGACGCCCCGCGCCGGCTCTTGGCCCGCGCGAAAGGGGCTCGCCGCGCGCAACGACCTGCCGAGAACCGCTCGGACGGGGGGGGGTGGTCCGGTCATTCCGGAACCACCGGCGGCTCTGGGGACGCCGCGCGCGGCGTTTTGCTCACCCCTTGATTCGAATGGAAGGGTGCCATGAGCGCGGGAATGGGGCTGTGCCGGCGATCACAGCCCTGACTTTGCGAGCCTGGAAAAGGTCTGGAGAAGACCGTACGGCAACTTCCAGAGGCAGAAGACCCCGGGAGCGGGTCCGAGGGACCCGATGCGGCTACGGCGTCCGCGCTCCCGGGGGCGGTGGCCTGGGACTGGCGTCCCCGACTCCACCGATATTCACCGAAAGGAAATGATCGGCAAAGGAGTGGCGCTCAGGACGCTGCCACCTTACCCGCCGTAGTTTGATATTGGTCCAATTCTTCACCTCCCATTTCGGCGATGGAGTCTCCCTGCGAGGCCCAGTCCCCGCATCCAGTCCCGGCGGTCGAAGAGGGCGCCGTTCCCACCGCCCCGGGCCGCCACACTCGGTGAGCGTGACTCGGGGAGGGCTAACTCCCCTGTATTGGAACGTTATCGGAAGGAAATCGGCGTGGCTAGAGTGGCGGCCTCGCCACGCGACCCGGTGAGAAACGCAGGCTAGTATCCACGCGATGTCTGGCTCCCCCGCGGCGGAGAGGATCGACACGGCAGTCTCTGCGCGATGAACGCCCGGGCCATTCTCCTCCTGGTGCTGGCCCTGATCGTGGGGGTCACCTGGGCCTTCGCCATCGTATCGAAGCGCTTCGAGAAGGTGCTATCGGGAGTCGCTGATCTCGAGCCTCGCAGCTTCGAGACCCTCACCGTGATCACCGTGGGAACCGGTGGGACCTTCGAGAACCAGTGGCGGCGGGGGCCCTCGACAGCCGTGGCGAAGGGGGACGAGGTCTTGCTCGTTGATGCGGGGCGCGGAATCGCAGGCGCGTTGCGCGCGGCAGAGATCCCGGTCCACCAGCCGAACACCGTTCTGCTGACCAGCCTGATCCCGGAGAACACCGTGGGTCTCGATGACCTGATCCTAACCGGGTGGATTCACCCTCGTACCAAGCCGCTGCGGGTAATGGGTCCCCCCGGTACCCGCGCTGCCCTGGAGGCGCTGCTGCGCGCCCACCGCAGCGGTATCGAGGCGATGGCCACCGAATGGGGGGCACCCAGGGAGAGCGCGGAGGTCCAGGCCGTGGAGCTCGAGGGCGGCGCCGAGTTCGAGGTCGCCGAGCTCGCAATCCGGGTGGCGAATCTGCCGGGGGGGGCCTTCCCCGCGCTGGCGTACCGGATCGAGGCCGACGACCGATCCGTCGTATTGGCGTCGGTGGGCTTCGCTCGGGAAGCCCTCGTCGCGTTCGCCAGCGGGGCCGACCTGCTGGTCCACGAGGCCGTCTACGGCGCCTCTCTGGCAGCTGCGCTGGAGGCGGTCGACGCCGAGAGGGCCGACATCCTGCGCCGAGAGGCGGAGAGCCACGCGAGGCTCGAAACCATCGGTTCGCTGGCCCGCGAGATGGGAGTCGGGACGCTGGTACTGACTCGCCTGCGACCGCCACCGGTATACGACTTCCAGTACGAGAACATCGTACGCGAGGATTTCGGCGGGCGCGTGGTGATCGCCGACGACGGTGACGAGATCACACCCTGATCCCGCGCTCTTCCTGCGAGGGCGGCGGGGGCATCGGCGGAGGCCTCCGCTGCCAGGGCTCCGCGGGCGGGTCGGGCCGGTCCTCAGAATCGCGCTCGCCGGTGAAGCGGCGGCGCTGCTCCCGAAAGTAGTCGACGCCGGGGGCCAGGGAGATGGCCTCGTCGATGGTGTCGATGGCGTCCCCCCGGCGCCCTGCCACGAAGTAGGCCTCAGCGAGCGTGTCCAGGAGGTTTGGATCTCTCTGCCGGGTCTGCGCGACGGCTCGCTCGGCCAGCTGCAGCGCCACGTCGACCAGTCCGGGCGAGGGAGACGACCCGGTCACAATGGTCCAGGCCACGTTGTTCAGGTGGAGCGGCTCGACATCGGCAGAGAGCAGGTGAGCAGCCCGCCGCTCCGCCACCTGGGAGCTGGGAACGAGTAGCGGCCAGACCGCCGCGAGGACCGCCATCCCCACCCCGATCGCGGTAGCTCCGCAGGCGGGAGCCAGCCATCGCGGTGAATTCCCCGGTCCCAGCTCGGGTGGAGCGACCGCGGCGGTCACCAGCGCACCGGCGAGAAAGCCACCCAGATGGGCGGCGTGAGCGATCCCGGGGATGAAGGTCAGAAACACCGTCTCACCCACCACTGCGGCGACGAAGAGCTTCCGGGGAATCCGCCAGATCGCCGGGAGCTGCTCCGGTCGGCGGAACTCGAGCCAGATCAGGCCTCCCACCACCCCGGCCACGATGCCCGATGCGCCCAGCGCCCACTGGTAGCCGGCCAGATAGCTGCCCCCCATCGCGCCCAGAGCCGACCCGGCCATCACCAGGGCAGTCCGGCCCGAGCCGAGGGAGCGCTCTGCCAGTAGGCCCAGAACCAGCAGGCAGATCGCGTTGAGAGCCAGATGAAAGGGAAAGGGAAATGCGGGAAAGGGAAGTGCGTGCAGGAAGTTGGCCGTCACCAGACGCCACCACTCGCCCAGCGCGACCAGGTCGGCGTTGAACACCCCGGCCAGCTCGACCCAGGGGCTGTAGAGCCCCTGAAGGACGAACACCAGGACACAGGCCAGAGTTACGCCGAGACTCAGCCAGCGGGGATTGGGACCCAGCATCCAGCGATCGAGCCGCTGCATCCGCGCCAGCTGGAGGGCACCGCCCGGTTGCTCGAGGATGCGGGCGTAGAGAGCGCGCACCAGCAGCTCGGGCCCGTCCCTGCTCGCGAAGGCGTCCCGACGCAGCTGGAAGATCCCCTTCCTGGTCCCAACCCGCAGACCGCGAGCCGTCACGACCAGCTGGGTGACGCTCGGGTAGGAGGTGAAGAACTCGCTACCGGCGAGCAGCCCCCCGGGATGGCGAAAGCCGGTCGCGTGGAGGACGACCGGTGGCCGACCGCGACGCAGCGGGAAGGTCTCCAGCTGAGAGTCCGAGGGCTGGCTCATGGACGGAGTCTAGCCCGCGTTTCTCGCCGGTTCGCGTACCGAGGCCGGTGAGAAGTGCAGGCTAACCGCGGCGGGGGACTGCGAGTGATGGGAAGACCCGCGTGAAGACGAGATAGGTCAGCGAGAACGCTCCCAGGAAGCCCAGGGCGACGCCGATCTGGATCCAGCCGAGGAAGGCGAAGGTGTCATCGGGGTACCAGGAAGGCCAGACCAGTACGTTCCGCTCCAGCCAGAAGCCGAAGGCCGAGATCACCGCCACGCCCCCCAGGAACCACCAGGTCCTCTTGGGCTTCTGCCCCAGCAGGAGCCAGAAGGGGATCACCCAGACGCAGATCCACGCCAATAGCGTGACCTTCACGTGGGGCTCGCCGAGCCGATCCCACCAGCCCGCCCAGTACCAGGTGGACTGGAGAAACTCGGTTCCCAGGCGCGCCTGGAAGAACAAAGTCTCCTCGGGGAGATTCCCGTACCAGATGACCAGGTACTGGGAGAAGAACAGGTACATCCAGAACACCGAGAAGGCAAAGACCATCTTGCCGAGGTCGTGGAGGCGGTCCTTGGTGATCTCCCCCTCCAGTCCCGGGTATCTCCGGTGCGCCACGGCGAGAAGGGCCGTTACCGAGACGCAGGTCAGAAAGGCGCCCCAGGCGTAGAAGGCGCCGAACAGATTCGAGTACCAGACGGGCGAGAGCGACATCACCTGGTCGAAGGCGATCACGCTGTAGCCAAAGGCGTAGGCCAGGCAGATGATGGGAGCCAGCACGCGGAGTCTGGCTGCCGAGGCGGCCCTCTCCTCCTCTTCGCCGCGCCAGCCGGCTGTCCAGCGCTCGATCATGCGCCTGGTGAAGCCCGTGGCGTTCTCGGCCGCTCCGTGGAGCGTCGGTCGAACCGAGGCCTTCAGGAACGCGCAGCTCAACAGTGCGAGCGCGGCGAGCACGGCGAGATCCGTGGCGAACATCCGGCCCTCGTTCAGCCAGGCGGCCTTCCACTGCAGCGGCTCGTCGATCCACGGATAGATCTGGTGGCGGCCGAAGAAGCCGATCGCCGCGAGGACCAGCGTGATGGGCACCCAGGCGGAGAGCGCCGCGGTGATGTGCCGCACCGGCCCGGGCCAGGTCGCGCCGACGATCACGAAGATGGAGGCCAGGACCACGCCCGACTGGGCCAGCCCGCCGAAGTAGAGGTAGTTGACGTGGAACGCGCGCCAAGCCGTGGCCTGATCCGTCCACAGGCCGACCCCGAAAGCCACCAGTCCGATCGCCATCAGCGCGCTGCTCACGACCAGCGCGCTCCTCGGCAGCCCCCGGCGGATGGCCTGCTCTGCGGGCACGGAGCTCAAGGCTGCCCTCCCTTCCCGTCCAGGTATCGCACGTAGTTCACGATGTCCCAGCGATCCATGGGCGGGACGCGGTTGTAGCTGGGCATGCGGAATCCCGGCGCGCCGCCGTTCCCGAGGCGGATCACGTTGTAGATGTAACCGTCGCTCCGCACCGTCACGATGCCCACCAGTTGGAAGACGCCGGCGAAGGGACCCATGATCTCGCCGGTCATGCTCACCGGGCCGTCGCCCATGCCCGTCGGTCCGTGACAGGGCAGGCAGTAGATGCGGTACTTCGCCTCCCCGTTCGCAACGGACTTGAAGTCGGCCGGATCCCGCGGATTCACCAGGGTATCGGTGACGGCGATGTCGAGACGGCCGATCAGGGGCTCACTGCCTTGAATGGGAACCGATCCCTCCGGCGGCAGGAAGGCCGCGTCACGGCCTTCGAAGGCGACGCGCTCGAGGGGCTGGACCGCCTTCTGCCATTTCATCTGGGGGAACCATTCCACCGACCACTGCTCCCAGCATCCGAGGGAGCTGGTGAGCAGCAGCAGGCAGATGGCAGAGAGCCCGCGGGCGCGTATGCGTATCGGGAGGTTAGGCTTCGACAAGCGTGACCTCCTTGGCGTCGTAATCGCGCAACAGGGCATCCACCTCGAGCACATCGCGCTCCTTGCAGCCGACCACCAGCCCGAACTCCTCGGCCGAGAAACGCGCGCTGTAGGCCTTCGAGAGCTTGCCGAAGCCGCCGGAGGGGAGCTTCGCGACGACGAGCAGGCCGAGCAGGGTCAGGAGACCCCCGAAGAGGATGGTCAGCTCGAAGGCGATCACCGTGTAGGGGGGAATCGAGCTGAAGGGCTTGCCGCCGATCATCAGCTGCCAGTCGTTGGCCATCCAGATGGTGAGCGCGTAGCCGGTCACCGCCCCCAGCAGGCCGCCGACCAGCGTCCAGACTCGCACCCGGCTCGGCCCGGCGTCGACGATGTCGTCCAGCTCCGGAAACGCCGCCGGCGAGTAGACCTCGAGATCGCCATAGCCGCGGTTCTTGAGCCGATGCGCCACCTCCGCCACCGAGCCCGGCTTGTCGAAGACCGCGAGGAGGGACGGCATCAGTGAGCCTCCTCGGCCGCGTGGGCCCTCTCGTGGATCGCCAGCTCCTTCACCTCGGTGATCGCGATCACCGGGAAGATCTTCAGGAAGATGATGAAGAGCATGGCAAAGAAGGCGAAGCCACCGGCCAGGATCGAGAGCTCTACCCAGCTGGGGGTGTACACACCCCAGACGGCTGGATCGTACTCGCGCGAAAGGCCGCTGATGATGATGACGTAGCGCTCGAACCACATGCCGATGTTGACGAAGGTGGCGACCACGAAGAGCGTCGGCACGTGCGTCCGCAGCTTCTTGAACCAGAGGATCTGCGGGATGATGGCGTTGCAGGTGATCATCACCCAGGTGGAGATCCAGTAGGGACCGAAGGCCCGCAGCCAGAAGGCCGACTGCTCGGCCTCGACGCCGCTGTACCAGGCAACGAAGTACTCGGTGATGTAGCTGTAGGAGACGATCCACGAGGTGAGCAGCAGGAACTTCGCCATGTTGTCGAAGTGGTAGGCAGTGATGTAGGTCTCGAGGTGGTAGATGCGCCGGACCGGCACCATCACCGTGATGACCATGGCCATGCCGGAGAAGATGGCGCCCGCCACGAAGTAGGGCGCGAAGATCGTCGCGTGCCAGCCGGGGACGACGGTCATGGCGAAGTCCCACGACACGACACTGTGTACTGAGAGGACCAGCGGCGTGGCGAGGCCCGAGAGGTGGAGCACCGAGCGACTGTGCGACTTCCACTGCCGGGTGGTCCCCTGCCAGCCCAGCGCCAGCGCCGTGTAGAGGAGCTTGCGCCAGCCGGTGGCGCGATCCCGGGCGACGGCGAGATCCGGGATCAAGCCGACGTAGAGGAAGATGACCGAGATGGTCGCGTAGGTCGAGATCGCGAAGGTGTCCCACATCAACGGGCTCTTGAAGTTGACCCAGAGCCCGCGCTGATTGGGATAGGGGAGGATGAAGTAGGCCTTCCAGAGGCGGCCGACGTGGATGCCCAGGAACTGCGCCGCGGTCAGCACCGCGAACACCGTCATGGCCTCGGCGCTGCGGTTGATGGAGTTGCGCCACTTCGCCCGGAACAGGTAGAGGATTGCCGAGATCAGGGTACCGGCGTGGGCGATTCCGATCCAGAAGACGAAGGTGACGATGTAGACGCCCCAGAAGATCGGGACCGAGTAGCCGGCGAGACCGAGCCCTTCGTAGACCTGCAGGGCCCAGAGGCTGGCGGCCCAGGCCACCACCAGCACGACGATCGCGAGCAGCCCGAAATAGCCGAGGGACACCCCCTCCATCACCCGCAGGATGTCACGGTTGATCTTGGAGCCCCCGGTGTCGGCCGGCTCCGCTGCGGGGTGCAGCGTTTCGGCAACCGACATGGCAGGCGGCGGAGTCATCGTCTTCTAGCCCTCCACCGGGTCGCGCACGACCTTGGCCAGATAGGTCACGGCGGGGCGGGTGTTGACCATCTGCAGGGCGTGGTAGGCGCGCTTGGGCTGGTTCGCATTCTTCACGATCGCGCTGTTCGGGTCGCGGAGATTCCCGAACTGGATCGCCTGGGTCGGGCAAGCCTGTTGGCACGCCATCACGATCTCGCCGTCCCGGATGGGACGGCCCTCGGCCTTGGCGATCTGTCGGGCCGCCTGGATCCGCTGGATGCAGAAGGTGCACTTCTCCATCACCCCCTGGGCGCGGACCGTCACGTCGGGGTTCAGCCCCAGGCGCATCGGCTCCGGCCACTTGGTGAGCGCGTTGTCGAAGAAGTTGAAGCGGCGGACCTTGTAGGGGCAGTTGGCGGCGCAGTATCGCGTGCCGATGCAGCGGTTGTAGACCATCCCGTTCAGGCCTTCCTCGCTGTGGTAGGTGGCGAAGACGGGACAGACCGGCTCACAGGGAGCCGACCCGCACTGTTGGCACATCATTGGCGAGTGTCGGACATCGACGTCGCCGAGCTCTTCGCGGTTGCGGGTGGGATGATTGCGGCCGGTCACCAGCTCCGGCTCGCCGTCTCCGATGTAGCGTTCGATGCGAAGCCACGACATCGGGCGCACCCGGCGGATCTCCTCCTCGCCCACCACGGGAATGTTGTTCTCCACGTAGCAGGCGGCCACGCAGGCCGTGCAGCCGGTGCAGCGGTCGAGGTCCACCGTCATCCCCCAGCGGTAGAGAATGCCCACGGCGGCATCGGCGGAGGCCTGGAACTCCTCGCGGATTTCGTGGCTCCCATGGTGCCCGGCTTCTAGCCGGCCCTCCTGCTCTCCCTGTTCCGCCGCGGCGAGGTCCGCGAGCGCGATGGCTTCGCCGAGCTGGCGACCCCGCTTGTTGTCCGAGAACTGAAGCAGCGGCAGGCGCTGGTGGCGACCGGTCTTGTGAAGGCGTGCCTTCTCGATCAGCCAGGCTCGCCCGCCGCTCTCGTCGACTCCGGCGGGAAGGATCTCGATCACGTTGGCGCCGCGGGCCTCACCCGCCCGCCCGTCTCCGGCGCGGGACGCGTAGCGTCCGGCGCTGTGCCCCTGTCCGATGGGAACCGCCACCACGTCGTCGCGGATGCCGCCGCGCGGATGGACCGGAACCTCGATTCGACCCGCCGAGGTCTCGATGGTGACCACCTCGCCGAACTCCAGACCCAGCCTCTCGGCGGTCTCGAGGCTGATCTCCGCCCAGGGCTCCCATGTGACCTTCACCACCGGATCGGGGATCTCCTGGAGCCAGGGGAGGTTCGCGCCGCGACCGTCGTACAGGAAGGAGTGGGGGAAAGGCAACAGGGCGAAGTCGCCCTCGCCGCTGAACACCGGCTCCACCACTTCCAGACGCGCGGCTCCCTCCGCCAGCGCCACCGGGGCGGCCACCGGCTGGGAGAACTCGCCACCGCGGGCGAGTGCTGCGGTGAGATCCGTATCGGACCAGGCCTCCTCGAGCAGGGTGCGAAAGCTGCCCGACGGGAGCTTCGAGGCCATCTCCTCACCCATGGCCCGAGCGGTGTCGAGGAGCGTGTCTCCCAGCGCCCGGGTGTCGTAGAGCGGCCGGATGGTCGGCTGGATCAGGCAGCGGAGTCCATCCCGCGGCACCAGGTCGCCCCAGGATTCCAGCGGCGTGTGGTCGGGCAGGACCAGATGGGCCCGCTCGGCAGTCTCGTCCACCATCGAGGCGAAGGAGACCACGAACGGGACCTCCGCCAGCGCCGCTTCGAAGCCAGACGCCTTGGGCAGCGAGTAGACGGGATTGCAGTCGTGCACCAGCAGGACGCCGACCCTCCCGTCCTCGATGGCGTTGACCAGGGCGAGGACATCGCGGTAGCTGGCGCGGCGCCGGGACTCGTTCTCGGGCGGGATCCTGACCGAGTCACCCACCGCTCCAATCACGTCGTTCAGGATCAGAACGGCCGCAGTCGCGGCAATCGCCCGGCGGCTGGAGACCGCGACACCCGGCGGGACGGCCACCGGCTTCCCGGCGTTGGCCAGCGCCCTCCCCAGGCGGACGATGGTCTCGGCAGGCAGGTCGGTCTTCTCCGCGACGGTGTCGACGTCGGCGCCGGCCAGCACGCCATCGAGGAGTGCTCGGTGTTGCTCCGTACCCCCGCCGCTCTCGATCGCGACGCGGGCCAGCCCCAGGGCCAGGATGCCTTCGCTGCCGGGCCGCGCGGCCAGCCACTCGTCGGAGTTCGAGGCGGTCTGGGAAAGCCGTGGCCCCACGTATACGAAACGCGCACCGCCGCCCGGGTGGGTGGCGATGTCGCGTGCCTGGGCGAGCTGCCGCTGGTGCTCCACCGGCGAAAGACCGGTGTCGAGAATCTCGTTTCCGAAGTCCACCACTAGGTCCGCGTCGGTGAGGTCGAACCACGGCTCGGAATTCACGCCGAAGACGTTGCCGGTGGCCGCGCGCAATGCCTCGGAGGCGAACGGCTCGTAGACCGTGCGCCCGGCAGCTCCGACGGCGCGAACGAAGCGATCGATCAGCTTCCCCGCGGTGTCGCCGGGGTCGCCACCCAGCACGTGGGCCTTGTCCGGAGCCTTGGCGATTTCGAGGGAGAGCAACTCGATGCCGGTCTCCCAGCTGATCGGCTCGAGCTGATCCGATCCGTTCCGCAGCATCGGACCCCGGAAGCGATCCGGGTGGTAGGTGCGACCGATCGCGGTCTGCCCCCGCGCGCAGAGCGCCCCCCGGTTGATCGGGTGCTGCGGATTTCCCTCGAGCTTGACGGGCCGTCCGTCGAGGGTCTTGACGTGGAGCCCGCAGGCCGCGGGACATTCCCGGCAGGTCGAGGCGTAATAGAGAGGGACGCCCGGCGAGATCACCTCGGGCTGGACCACGTAGGGGATCAGCTTCTCCACGCGGTCGGAGCAGCCAGCCGCCGCGGCGGCTCCGGCGCCGGCTCCAATGAGCTTCAGAAAATCGCGACGGTCGATCTCAGCCATCGAATTTCAGCAGTGTCCTCGCTTCCAGTCCTCTAGTAGTGGCAGAGGAGACAGTCCGTCGACGCGTTGTTGGTCCGGTGGCACTTCACGCACCAACCCATCTGCAGCTTCTGGGTGGGGAGGCCGTACTGCCACCATTTGGTGTCGGCCACCAGAAAGAGCTTGTCCATGGCTTGGACCAATCCGTGGCAGCTCTGGCAGGTGACACCCGCCACCGCCATGTGACGGTTGTGCGCGAACTGGACGTGCTCCGGAAGGCGATGGACCTGGACCCAGGGAATCGGGAGCTGGTCTTCCCAGTACTGGTTGAGGATCCGGATTCCCTCCAGGCTGTTGTACTCGGGAGGAAACTGCTGGTGGCAGGAAATGCAGGTCTCGACGGACGGCATCCCCGCAATCGCCACGCGATCGCTGCCCCAGTGGCAGTAGAGACAGTCCAGCTGGAACCTGCCGGAGTGATGGGCGTGGCTGAAGGGAATCGGCTGAATCGGCCCGGGGAGCGCCGGGTCCCAGGCCGCCTGGTGCGACCGGCAGGCCCAGATCGAGGGAAAGAGCCTGTCGAACTCCGCGGGGATCTCGATCTCGAGATCCGGCTCCGCCTCCTTCAGGGCCTTCAGCTCTTGCGCCTCACAGACGCTGCCGGCGACGAGCGCCTCGCCGCCCTGCGCCCCGGCCGGATCGCGAGAGCCTTGAAGCAGCAGCAAAAGGGCGACGGCGGCGGTTGACAGGATCAGAATTGCGCGGCGGCTGGGGGGGAACGGTCCCATCGGTCGACTGAGGAGCCCCTTGCTGATGCAGGCGATGGTCTGCGCTCAGAGGCGCCCCTTCGACCCCGCTCTTGGGAAGTACACTGCTCCGATTTCAGGGCTGTGGGATCCGCCGGGAGGGGTCCGGGCGAATCTCCACTCAAAGCGCTCAGCTGGAGCGCTGGCGAACGTTGATTAGAACGTCAAATTCCCGACGTCAACCCTTGGAGCCCGGCGCGGATCTTCCGAAACGGTGTTCTGCATCCTCCCGCCGAGAGACTCCGACTCTCTGGACGCGATGCAGGGGGGTCCGGGAGCTGATAAAATTGGCAAATGCCGGTCAGCGCCGAACTCCTGGAGATCCTGGTCTGCCCCGAGACGAAGCAGCCGGTCGCTTTGGCGACACCCGAGCGCCTCGAGGAGCTGAACCAGAAGATCCGCAGCCGTACGCTGCGCAACCGAAGCGGTGAGATCGTCGAGAAGGAGCTCACCGAGGGCCTGATCCGCGAAGACGGACGGGTGCTCTACCCCGTCGACGACGGCATCCCCGTGATGCTCATCGACGAGTCCATCGAGCTCTAGCCGGGTCGTTACTGGGCAAACTCCCGGCGCTTCAGATCCTTGACGTATTCGGCAAGGGCCGGGTCCGAGGCCACGATTTCGGCGATGCGCGCCTCGAATTCCGCGGCGTCTCGCTGCAGCGGTCCCTCGTCGACCCGGAAGTCGAGAACCTGGGTCAGCTTGTCTACGAGAGCGAGGACTCCCCGCGGGTTGGGGGTGGCGGCGATGTAGTGGGGAAGACCCGCCCAGAGGCTCACCGTCTCGAGCCCCGCCTCTCGCATCCGGCTGGCCAGCACACCGACGATCCCGGTGGGTCCCTCGTAGCCTGTGGGATCGATGGAGAAGCGTTCCACCAGCTCGGCCGCGCTCGCGAAGCCCGTGACGCGGACCGGACGCGAGTAGAGCACGTCGGCCAGGAAGGCGCCGAGCAGCACGACCCGCCGAATCCCGAGATCCCCGATCAGGCGCATCACCTGGTCGCAGAAGCTTCGCCAGCGAAGGTGGGGCTCCGCGCCGACGCCGATCACGAGCTCGCATCCCGAGGCCAGGGAGCCGAACTGAAACTCGAAGCTCGGCCACTCGATTCGCCGGACGGAACCCTCGTCGAGTCGCACCAGCGGGCGCTGCACCGTGAAGTCGTAGAACTCCTCCGGATCGATCCTCGCCAGGGCAACCGTCTGAAAGGATTCCGCGAGGTAGCGAACGGCACGCGTGGCCGCCTCGCCGGCGTCGTTCCACCCCTCGAAGGCGAGAATCAGCGCCGGATCCTGCAGCTCGGGTCGCACCTGCATCTGGAGCGAATCCGACATGGGTGAAGAGTGGCAGACTCCGCATCGATCGCACAAGAGGCCTGGTGCCTGGACTACCGAACGAAGCGGTAGCCGTGTCCCCGCACCGAGACGATGTGTCGGGGCCGCGAGGGATCCTTCTCCACGTAGCGACGCAGGCGCACGATGAAGCTGTCCACCACGCGGGTTCTGGTGTCCGGCCGCAGCCCCCAGACGGTCTCCAGGAGCTCTCCACGCGGCACGGCCTCCCCCTCTCGCTCGATCAGCGCCCTGAGCAGGCCGATTTCACGGGTCGTCAGTTGGACGGTCTCCCCGGGGGTCTCCACCTCGAAGCGATCGAAGCGCACGGTCACTTCGCCGAAGCGGAACTCCCGGAGCCCGCCCTCCTCTTCCGCCGCTCCGTCCCAGCGGCGGCGGCGCAGCAGGGCACGGGCGCGGACCAGCAGCTCGTCGAGCTTGAAGGGCTTGGTGAGATAGTCGTCCGCTCCCTCCTCGATGCCCCGTACCACGTCCGAGGAGTCGTCCTTCGCTGTCAGGATCAGGATTGGCACGTAATTCCCCGAGGCTCGGGTCCGGCGAGCCACTTCGAACCCGCTCATCTCCGGGAGCATCAGATCGAGAATGACCAGATCGAAGGGCGACGCGCCGCCCGACAGCCTCGCGACGGCCGAGCGGCCGTCTCCCGCGATCTCCACCTGGTGCCCCTCGGCCTCCAGGTTGAAGGCCAGCCCCTCGGCGAGGTGGGCCTCGTCCTCCACGACCAGGATGCGAGACATCTAGAGGCCCGTCCCGAGATGGGGAGCCGCCTCGAAGGGCTCCCGAGATGGCGCAGCCTCGCCGGCTCGCAGGGTGACCACGAAGCGGCTGCCGCGCCCCGAGCCCTCGCTTCGCGCCACCACCCGACCGCCCTGGCGGCGCACCAGGTTGCCCACGATGAAGAGGCCGAGTCCGAGACCGGCGGCGTGGCGCTGGACGTCCCGGCCCACCCGGTAGAAGCGCTGAAAGATCTTGCGCAGCTCCCGGCGCTCGATTCCGATGCCCCGATCGGCGATCTCGACCTCCACCCGCTCGTCTCCGCTGTAGGCGAGCCGCACCCGCACCTCGACGGGCGGCTCGGAGTACTTGACCGCGTTCTCCAGCAGGTTCCTGAAAACGACGCCGAGCTCGTCGGGATCCCCCGAGGCGGTGACCGGTGACTCCCGCTCCAGCCGGATGGCATCCTCGGCGAGGCCGTGTCGGGCGCGAATCGCCTCGATACTCTCGGTGAGCACAGCGGCCAGATCGACGGGGCCGCCCCGGCGCCGACGGACCGTGCCCTCGGCCCGGGCCGCCGCGAGGACCTGGGAAACGGTGTGCTCCAGTCGCTCCACGTCCTCCCCCATGCGCGCGAGAAAGACCTTGCGACGCTCCGGAGCCACGTCGTGCCGGCCCAGCGTCTCGAGGAAGAGGCGCATCGAGGCCAGCGGCGTCTTCATCTCGTGGGTGACGGCGTCGAGAAAGGCCCGCTGCCGCTGGTTCATCCGCATCTCCCGCACCAGCCAGGCGCAGAGCAGCACCAGCCCGACGATGATCAGGATGAAGAACAACGAGCCCAGGCTGATCAGCAGCCAATGAACCGTGGTGAGCCCTCGTGTCACCGGCGCGAGATCCGCCACCACGAGGATCTGCCACCCCACCGCCAGACTGACGGCGATCAGGGTGAGGACGATTCCGATGGTGAGAGGAAAGCCGATCGAGCGTCGGGTCATGCAACTCCTTCAACGAGAGCCATCAGAATGTGTAGCGCACCCGGAGGAAGACCTCGTCGCGGTCCCGAACGGCGCTCAGGCCGTTCTCGACGAAGTCCTTGTAGGCGTGGCGCCCCGTGCGGTTGCTGAGCGAGGTCGGGCTGATGGCCATGGGCCGGGCCTCCTCCCGACCGATGAACGCCGCCGCCCCGACGGTCACCGAGAAGTTCGAGGAGTAGCGGTAGGTGAGCTGGGGAAGCCAGGCGCCGGAGTTCGAGCCGAAGTCGTAGACGATGCTCATGCTCGGAAGCATCCGGTCGTCGAAGTAGCCGGTGTTGATCGCCAACACCGCGAGCACGTTGAAGGGACCGTTGATGATGAGGGAGTTCTCGTGCCCGTCCACGTACTGGAGGAACCACTGGGTGTTGATGAAGAAGGTCCGGTTCTGATTGAGGAAGTTGACGAAGGTGGGGCGGTCCACGGAGATGGTGAGGTTGTAGCGGTCCACCTCACCGAGTCCGTCGATTTGATCGTTGTCCCCCACCAGGATGTCGTCCTCCCAGGTGAACTCGATGCCCCAGTTCGACTTGGTGTAGTCCTCGGCGAAGTCCATGCCGAAGCCGAGGATGTTGCGCTTCTGGTAGCGCAGCGCGATCTCCTTCCCGCCCGCCCAGGACCAGTCGCGACGGCCGAAGCGCCCGTTGCCCCCCGCCCGAATCGTGTCGCGCTGGATTCCGGAGATCTGGAAGAAGGACTGGACGTTCCTGCAGAACTGGGGCGTGGCGAAGGAGCAGCGGCCGGTCTGGAAGGGCTGGCTCGGATCGAAATCGGTGATGAGAAACTTGCCCGGCTCAGCGGGCGAGGAGAGGGCGACCAGGGCCATCAGAGTGTTCCAGGAGGCGATCGCCATCTCGCTGTTCCACTCCTGTCCGGTGAAGGGATGGACGCGCTGGTAGACGTTGCCCACGACGTCGGGACCGAAGGTGGAGCCATCGACGCGAATGTCGTAGCCGGGTTCCCCCGGCCCCCGGCAGCCGGGCAGGACGAAGACCCTTCCCCCCTCGTAGCGCGTGCAAATCGGGCCGCCTTGGAAGCCGACCGTGCCGGGCTGGGGGACGCTGGTGTCCCTGGTGTCCCAGTGGCTGCCGGAGGTGCCCGGAAAGCCCGGAAAGGACTGCATCAGTGCGCTGGCCTCGGCGTTCATCAGGTCGACGCCGTCGATGTCGCAGTTGGTGTCGTAGAAGAGACCGCAGCCCAGCAGGGCCTCCTGCTCGTCGGTCAGAAACCGCGAGAGACCGAACTGGGTGAACAGGTTCTGGAAGCCGATCGGATGGAACGCAAGTGGGCCATCGTTGGGATCCATGACGAGCGAAACCAGCGGAGTATTGGCGCCGGCCGGGAACGGGTTTCCGGCAGTGGCGCTGCGCACCTCGGCCTGGGCGGCGGGGAGGACGTCCATGTTGGCCAGGGCGAGGAAGAGCCCGCCACCGGTGAATGCGGCACTGCCGGTGGGATCCTGACCCGACACGATGGCGCCGACCGCCACGGAAACCGTGGGCGAACTCGAGGTGATGTCGCCTCCCTCGAGCGCCGGGTTCTGGCTGGTAAAGACGGTCTGGCCGCAGGCGCTCGGATCGAGATTCGAGAAGCCGATGCTGGTGGCGCAGATCATCATGAAGAGCTGCTGGTTGACGCTGTGATGGGTGAGCGCGTTCCTCTCGGTGAGGCAGCTCGACTCCGCCCCGGTCCTGCAGCTCCCCGTCGACATCCCCCAGCGTGGACGCCCCGTCATGGGATCCACGTTCCTCGAGTAGGAAAACAGCGTCTCCTGGTAGGGTAGATCCGTGTAGCCCCAATACTCGCTCATGGCGAAGCTGAAGCGGTCCCAGCGCCACTCGAGGCGGCCGCCCGCCTCGACCCCCTCCCAGCTGTTCCAGGGATCCGGAGGCCGGATCTCGCCGGCGACCCCGAAGCCAGTCAGCCCGTGAATGAAGAGGCCCAGGGTCTTGTCGCAGACGGGATTGGGCGCGTAGGGCTCGCCGCAGCGGCCGACATCGGTGGGCTCGAACTGATCGAAGATGGTGACGAGCTCCGCCCGCACATCCTCGAGGGGGCCCACATCCCAGAACTGCCAGACCGCGCGCGCCATCCAGAGCCCGATCCGCGACTCCTCGAGGCTCGGGAGCGAGGCCAAGGCGAGATCCTGGGGATTCCACTGGTCCTGGTTGCGGAAGAGCTCCGTCTTTCCCCAGACGACGGTCTGCTTGCCCAGGCGGAGCCAGAGGCGGCTGTCGAACATCTCGATGTCGAGGTACGCCTCCTTCAGCTCCCCCTCGTCCTGCTGGCTGGCACCGCGGTTCCACGCCAGCTCGGACTGGCTGAAGTTCTGGTCGAAGTCGCCGAACTTCCCGTCTCGCAGCTGCTGCGCCAGCCTGTAGCTCGGATAGTAGACCCCCTGGGCCTGGTCCTTCGCGGAGCCCTTGGTCCACACGTTCCGCGGTTGGGGGCGGAGCGGCAGCGCGCCGGAGCCCACCATGCCGGTGGTGGGATTGAAATCGATGTCGCTGACCGGATTGGGCTTGAACCGGATCGCGCCGATGGGCCGAACCTGGCACTTGGGATTCCAGGGCCCCATGATCTGTGTGCCGACTCCGTCCATGCTCCCCTTGCGCGCGCGGAAGCCGAAGCGGCAGTCATCATCCACGAGCTGTCTGGAGAAGTAGAAGGGTGCCGGATCGTCGGCCGTGCCGAAGACGCCATCCACCCCCCGGGAGCCGAACAGTGTGTCGAGCCCGCCGATGTCGAAGAGCTCCGACGGCCTGAAGGAGCCATCGGGCATGTCCCGGTAGTCGAAGGAAAGAAACCTGCGAGGGATGTCCGCGAAGCGGCGGGTATTTGCGGTAAAGAGGGCGCCGCTGGGCCGGTAGCCGGCGCGGCGACCGTCGTTGAGCCGCTTGGGCAGCATCTTGGCGCGATCGCCGAAGGCGTTCGCCGAGGAAAAGATGCCGCAGCCATGGGTCCACACGCAGTCGTAACGGACGTCGACACGCATGAAGCCCTGGAAGAGATCGAAAGGCCCGAATCCATCGGGAGCGAAGTCGGCCTCGACTTCGATGTCGAGGATGTTGTACCACTGGGTCAGGTCGAGCCCGTCGTTCAGGCTGTAGTCCCTCGCGATCGCGCGGACCTGGGCTTCGTAGAAGCCGTGGATTTCGAGCTGCTTATCGAAGAACTCGATGGCCTCCGCGCGGGTGCCGAGGCCCGCCATGGCCGCGGCTGCTGCGATCACCGCCAGTACGCGTATCGCCAGGATGCTCATCCGCCCCCCTCCGAGCTGATTACACCTGTGTCGAGCCGAGCACAGATTACTACTCTTTACCCGGAACTTCTCATTCCCAGAACCTGGAGGCTCTGCGCCTGGTTGCGGAAGATCCCCGCGATTCGGTCCCGATCGTGCTGGGCGCGCGTGCTGAGGTACACTGCCGCAATTGGAGGTGTCCGCGAGAAGCGATGCTCGAAGCTAAATCCGCAGTGGTGAAGCGGGTGGTCTCTCTCACAGCGGCCCTGCTGCTGCTGGCCGCCAGCGCCTCGGCGGGCCTCCCGCCCGAGGGGCGCTGCCCCGACGGGAGCGGCGGCGCGAGTGCGGGCCAGGGAGACGACAGCGGCCCCCCGCTGATCCGCGAGGGAGCCCTGCTCTCGCTGGAAGACCTCCTCGCCCTCGAGTCCTTGCTGCCGGAGGAGATCTGGAGATTCCGCGAGGTGTTCCTCTACGAGGGCATGCGGATGGAGATCGGCAGCTGCCATCGCCGCTACCAGATCCCGGACTTCTACCGCCGGGCCACCGAGAAGCTCGCCGACCGTGTGCGCATCGACGGCGATGGCGATCTGGAAGGCTACCTGGCCGGGGTTCCCTTCCCGCAGGACAGCATCGACCCGCAGGCCCCCGACGCCGGGGCGAAGTGGGCCTGGAACTTCCAGTACCGCTACATGGGCGCGGGACCGGTCGGGAAGTTCCGCATCTTCGATCTGCCCAGCCGCATCGGCAGCCCGCAGACTTATCTCGGCGACTTCTTCTTCATCCGCACCGGCCACCGCGCTGACCTCGCCGCCAGCGGCTACCAGATGTCCGAGACCCAGAAGAGCCTCTGGGTCGCTGGCGGGAGCTTCGATGAGCCCTTCAATGCCCGCCACCTGGCGTGGCGCCAGATCCGTCCCGAGAAAGCGGATCGCAAGTACAAAGAAGCCGACGACACCTTCGTCTACGTCCCCACGATGCGGAAGTCCCGGCGGGCGGCCACCACCTGGGTCGACGGCATCTTCACCCCTCGATACACGGTCAGCGGCGACGACGGAGGAGGCGGGCTCCCCTTTGCCATGGGCGGCTCGGAAGGCGCAGCGAATTTCGAGTCGATTCACCCGACCGCCGCTCTCTCGATCCAGGCGACCGAGGACATCCGGCGCGGCTTCACCGGTCTGGCGATCCGCCCCAACGCCTACGACTGGCGCCTGGTCGCCGAACGTGAGGTGCTGGCGCCGCTGAACGCGACCAACGAGGGCTACCCCACCTTCGAGGACCGCAGCTTCGGCCCCTCTGGCCTCTCGGTGGCGAGCGATCGCTGGGATCTGCGTTACGCGGTGGTGATCGAGGGAATCGCCCGACGCTCGGTGGATGGGGTCGCCGCGGTGGTGCTCTGGATCGACTACCAGACCCTGCAGCCCCTCTACATGATCACCAAACGCAAGAACGGCCTGCCGCTCGACGTGGGCATCCTGGTTCATCGCTTCAGCAGCGACCTGGGCGGCGCGTATCCGCAGTGGCCCGGCGGCGAGCCGGCCGACGTCTTCGACCCCGTGGCCGCCGTCTTCTACTACGTGCCGGGGGGTGGCGCCGGCTGGCGGCGCGAGTCCTACGACGTCCGTTCGGTCCCCGTCGATCCGGGGCGGCTGCGGAAGATGACCTCGACCGACGACCTGTTGAAGGGTCACTAGCGGGGACGGTGTTGCCTTTTGCCTTTTCTGGCTTCCGAAAAGGCAAAAGGCAACACCGTTTCCGCTTCAGAAGGTGTAGCGGAGGATCAGGAAGAGCTCGTCGCGCTCGGCGATGGCGCTGAGCCCCTGGTAGCGGGTCCGTGCCCGGAAGTCGTCGCCCACGTTGGTGAGGCCGAGTTCGTACGTCCTGACGGGGGTCTCGTCCGGCCCGCCGTAGAAGATCGCCACTCCGAGGCCCGCCGAGAAGTCCTGTGTGAAGCGATAGCCAAGCTGACCGATGAAGGCGCCCGACGCCGACGAGAAGTCATGGACGAAGGTCATCGAGGGGAGCAGCCGGTCTTGGAAGTAGCCGGTGGCGACGCTCAGGGTGGCCAGCGCCGAGAAAGAGCCGTTCACGTTGTAGCTTTCGTCGTAGTCCGGGAGGTAGCGGAAGAAGACCTGGGCGTTGACGAAGAAGGTGCGGTTGGCGTTCAGGAAGTTCACGAAGGTGGGCCGGTCCACCGACACCGTGAGGTTGTAGACGTCCCCCGTCTGGACCAGTGAGCGCGAGGTGAGGCTTTCCTGCGTCGCATCGTCGATCCAGGTGAACTCGAAGCTCCAGTTCGACTTGGTGCGGTCTTCGGCGAAGTCCATGGAGAAGCCGAGCACGTTGTTCTTTGAATAGTCGAAGTAGGCCTCCCCGCCCCCGGCCCAGATGTAGTCCCGGCGACCGAAGCGCCCGTTGCCACCGGAGCGAATCTCCGGCCGCCGCATGTTGGCGATCTGGACGGCGGCGAGCACGAAGTCACACTCGACCAACGCCTCCAGCGAGCAGCTGGGATTCTCCCCTTGCGCGATCTCCAGCAGCGCGAGCAGCCGAGCGAAGTTGAGCGAGAGCGCCGCCATCTCGCTCTCGAAGCCCGCGGGCGGCGTGCCGTCCAGGTTCGGGTCGTAGCCGGGGTCGCCGGGGCCGCGGGCGCCGGGGAGGATCAGGAGCTTCCCGTCGACGAAGCGGGTGGCGACGGGGGGATCCTCCTCGACATTCGGAAACGACTGGATCAGCGCGCTGGCCTCGGCGTTGAAGAGGTCGAGGCCGTCCACGTCACAATTGGTGGTGTAGAAGGGTCCGCAGCCGAGCAGCGCCTCCTGCTGATCGGTGAGGAACTCGCTCAGGCTCGCCCCAAAGATCCCAAAGAACCCGCCGCCCGCACCATCCTTCGAATCCCGGTTCAGGGTCGTCAGGCGCTTGGTGGAATCCGGGGCCCCGGTAAGGAGAATCGCCGCGACGAACTCGCCACCCCCCTCACCGGCGAGGATCGCGCCAAAACCCTCCGCCGGCGTGACCGGCAGACCCGGGAGAATCGGCTGATCCGAGTTCACTACGTCGAGGAGGCAGCTCTTGGCGAGCGCTGGCAGGATCTCGGCCGCGATCCCGACGGTGAGAGAGCAGGCGAAGTCGAAGTACTGGCGGTTCAGGGGAGTGAGGTCGAGGGCGGTCTCCGGGGTGAGGGGACGGCCCAGGACGTCGAGGGGCCGCCCGGTATAGGGATCGACGCGGCGCTCGTAGAAGTAGAAACCGCGCAACGCCGCCGCGTCCTGGTAGCCGTAGAAGTCGGTGAGCGCGAAACTGAAGCGCTCCCAGCGGAACTCGATTCGGGCCCCCACCTCAAGGCCGCGGATGCTGTCCCAGGGATCCGGCGGCCGCATCTCCCCCGCCATCCCGTTCGCGAGGATGCCGTGGGCGGCGAGCCCCACCGACTTGAGGCAAACCGGCCAGGGGGCGTAGGGCTCTGCGCAGCGGCCGAGGTCGACGGGCTCGAAGTCGTCGAAGTTCAGCGCCGCCTCCAGGCGAACGTCCTGGAGCGGACCCACGTCGTAGAGCGAGTAGACCGCGCGCAGGGACCAGAGGGGGATCCGCGAATCCTCCAGGCTCGGCAGCGACGAGAGACCGATGTCCTGGGGGTTGAACTGATCCGTGGTCCGGAAGAGCTCCGTCTTGCCCCAGACGATGTTCTGCTTGCCGACCCGCAGCCAGAGCCGCGAGTCGAACATCTCCAGGTCCATGTAGAGCTCCATGAGCGCGTACTCGTCCTGGCTGGCGCCGTGATTCCAGACCAGATCGCGCTCGTCGAAGTTCTGGTCGAAGGAGCCAAAGCCGTCCTCGATGCGGCGAAGCGCGAGGGAGGGGGCGAAGAGGCCGCGAGGTGCGGAACCGCGGTCGGTGATCAGGGGCCGCATCGGAAGCGGCGTGGTCACGTTGGGTACGGTCCGGAGGACGCCGATGGGGCGGATGCGGCTCTCGGGTCTCCAGGGGCCCAGCTGTGCGGCCCCCGGCTCGCGGCTGGTGTCGATCTTCTTGTACGCGAAGCGATCCTCGATGACCGGCGCCAGTGTGCCCTCGACGTTGGTGGCGCCCGCCGCCAGGAGCGGGCTCAAAAAGGGCGAGGAGGGGTACCCGAGGAGCTCCGTGCCTCCAGCGTGGACCTCCTCCTGAGGAAAGCCGCCCAGGGCGGCTTTGTAGCCGGAGGTGACGCCGTCGGTCCAGTTGCGCGCCGGGGCGCGGGTGGCCCGGTCGCCGAAGTACTCATAGCTGTTGAAGACTGCGCACCCTTTGAACACGCACTCATAGCGGGCGGTGACTCGTGCGAAGGCCCCGACCAGATCGAAGGGCCCGAAGCCTTCCGGGGCGAGGTCGGCCTCCAGCTCCAGGTTCAGCGTGTGAGCCCACTGGCTGAGATAGAAGCGGTCGAAGTCGAAGCCGTCCGAGAGGGTGCGAAGCTCCATCCGGTAGAAGCCGTGGAGGGCCGCCCGCCCATCGCCCCACTCGAAGCAGGCCGCGGGGACCGCAATCCAGAGCACCAACACCACGGGAGCGAGCTCCCAGCGGGCACGCTTCATCGTGGATTCCCGACCCGCCGAATCGACTCCCCCAGACGTGCCTCCGTCAGATCTCCCGCGCGATGCGCGCCGCGTCCATGAGCGCGCCCTCGATGTAGCCGATGCCCCGGCAGTCCCCGAGCCGGTGCATCTCGACACCGAGCCCTTCGAGATCTTCGGCCAGACCGAGGTTCTTCCCGGGACTGGTGGCGAGGATGACCGTGTCGACCGGAGCGGTGTTTCTCGCACCGTCCGGGGCGGTGTAGACCACGCCTTCGTCGGTGATCTCCTCGACGCGCACCCCGGTCAGCAGAGCGACACCGTGTTCGCGGAGCCCGTGGAGCGCCCGCCAGCGCCGGGGAAGCGCCATCTCCACCGCCAGCGTCTTCCCCTCCTCTAGAACGCAGACCTCGCGCCCCCGTTCGCAAAGGAACTCGGCGAGCTCGACTCCCACCAGGCCACCGCCGATGATGGCGACCCGCCTTCCCATCGGCATCCAGCGACGGGTGAGCGCGCGTGCGCGCGAGATGTGGTCGGCGACACCCAGCAGACCGCCCACGCCGACGATGCCGCGCTGGAGCAGAGAGAGCTTCTCCTCGGCGACCTGCTTGTCGCTCCCGGTCAAGAGAGCGCGGAGATCGCCTCCCGCGAGGACGTGGGGGCGTTCCTCCCCCGGGATCGCCGGATCCCGCGGTCCGGCACCCACGGCTACCAGGATCACATCGGGCTTCTGCTCCCTGGCGAACCGGGGTGTGACCTCCTGGTCCAGCCGCAGATCGATGGGGAGCTCGCGAACCTGGCGCTCCAGGTACTCGGCCAGCCTGCCGTTTGCCTCGTACACCAGGGACGAGAAGACCAGCGTTCCGCCCAGCCGCCCGCTCTTTTCGCAGAGGGTGACCCGGTGTCCGCGCAGCGCGGCGACGCGCGCGGCCTCCATTCCGGCGGGTCCTCCTCCGACGACGAGCACGCGCCGCGGCGTCTCCGCCGGCTCGATCTCGAACTCGGCCTCGCGACCGGTGGCGGGATTCACCGCGCAGCAGTTGCTCTGGTTGAGAAAGATCTTTCCTACACAGGTGTAGCAGTAGATGCAGGGACGGACGTCTTCGGGGAGTCCTTCGGCGAGCTTGACGGGAAGCTCGGGGTCGGCGAGAAGCTTCCTCCCCATGGCGATGAAGTCGGCCTTGCCCGCCTTCAGGATCGCCTCGGCCTCCTCGGGTTCGATCCGCCCGACGGCGATCACCGGAACCTCGACGCGCTTCTTGATCCCCTCGGCCAGGGGTACGTATCCGCAGGCCTGGTGGACCAGCGGTGCATCCGTGAAGGCGACGCCCGAGGCGGGATCGGCGTAGGCGCTCACGTGAATCGCGTCGGCGCCGGCGGCTTCGGCCAGCTCGGCGGCGCGCCGGCCCCCCTCGACGGTGATCCCGTTTTCGGTGCGGAACTCCTTCGCATCGAGGCGACACCAGACCGGGAAGCCCGCCCCCACCCGATCCTTGACAGCCCGTATCACCTCCGTGAGCAGCCGGCTCCGATTCTCCAGCGAACCCCCGTACTCGTCCTCGCGCGTGTTGGTCGCGGGCGAGAGGAACGAGGAGACGATGTAGCCGTGTGCGGCGTGGATCTCGACGGCATCGAACCCGGCGCGGCGGGCGCGATCGGCGGCGGCCGCGAACATCTCGACGAGCTCCTCGATGTCGTTCCTGCTCATCTCGTGGAAGCGGAGCTTCGCACCCGGTCGCGAGAAGTATTCGGTGACGCCCGCGACTTCTTCCGGTGTCAGGTCGTCGAAGAGATCCCCCACCTTGGGTGGAAGCGCCGAGGGGACCCAGAGCGGACGCCCCGCACCCATGTCTTGAGTGGCGACCTTGCCGGCGTGCTGGAGCTGGATGGCCAGCTTGGCGCCGTGGCGGTGGATGCGATCGGCGAGGTCCGTCAGCCCCGGCAGATAGATGTCTTCGGAAATGGCGATCTGGTTGGGGTTGCAGGCGCCCGCCGGGAACGCGATCGCCCCCACGCCGACGATGATGAGCCCCACCCCGCCCCGCGCGCGCGCCTCGTAGTAGCGTTTGATCCGCTCGCCGAGGTGTCCGTCCCTCTCGGCGAGATTCGACCCCATCGGCGACATGACGATGCGGTTTCGCAGCTCGAGGGAGCCGATTCTCCCGGGCGCCAGCAGATGCCGAAACGACTGCGGACGGTTCATGGCCGCGAGTCTATCACGGCCATCAGCGCTCCATCCCCCTCGATGGACGCTGGCGGGCCAGCGTCCTCTCCCGGGACATTCAGGCGGCGTTGACCCCCTTGTCGATGGGGAGCGCGACGCCCGTCACGGAGCCGGCGGCGTCGGAGGCGAGATAGGCCATGGCCTCGGCGACCTCTTCGGGCTGGGTGAAGCCACGATCCAGTGCGAGGCGGCTGAGCAGCCCTGGATCGGCGTTCTCCGGCGGAATGAAGCTGCCCAGGATCGCCGTCTGGACACCGCCGGGGCAGATGCAGTTCACCCGAAGGCCCCGCTTCACGTACTCGACGGCCATCGCCTTGGTCAGGCCGACCACGCCCCACTTGGAGGCACAGTAGGCCGCGCAGTAGGCCTGGCCGATCAGGCCGGCGAGCGACGCCACGTTGACGATGCTGCTGCCTCTACACTCGAGTAGGTAGGGTAGGCAGGCGTGGCTCATGTAGAAGGTTCCGTTCAGGTTCACCCCCAGGGTACGCTCCCAGAGCTCGACAGTGAGATCCTCGGTGTGGACGAAGCCACCGACGCCGGCGACGTTGCAGAGGACGCTGGGCTTCCCCAGATTCTCGACGCACGCTGCGACTGACGCTCGAGCCGAATCCACCTGGGCGACATCGGACTCGATCGCCAGGGCCCGTCCCCCCGCCTTCTCGATTCGCTCCACCGTCTCGGCGAGGCCTTCGACATTGATGTCGGTACAGGCGACCCGCGCACCCTCTTCGGCGAAGCGTTCCGCAGCGGCGCGCCCGATTCCCGAGGCGCCGCCGGTGATCAACACGACCTTGTCCGCGAAGCGTTCCATGGCGTTCCCTTGCTGCGGTAAGGGGAGAGACCGTACGCTAGCGTCCCGACAGGAGGGGTGCGAATGGTGACGACGACACCGATCCTGCTCGAGGGACGGAAGATCCTGATCACCGGTCCCACCAGCCAGGTCGCCTTTCCGCTCGCCCGTGATCTCGCCCGGAAGAACGAGGTCCACGGGATCGCCCGCTTCGGGAGAGCCGGAGATCGCGAGAGGATCGAAGCGGTGGGCGTGCTCCCGCTGAGCGTCGATCTCGCCCGGGACTCCCTGGAGGGCATTCCCCGCGACTACGACTACGTCCTCAACTTCGCGGTCGTGAAGAGCGGTGATTTCGGCTACGACCTGGCCGCAAACGCGGAAGGCGTCGGCCGTCTGATCTCACACTGCCGCGACGCCGAGCGCTTCCTTCACTGCTCATCGGGGGCCGTCTATCAATACGCGGGGCACCAGCCGCTCAAGGAGAGCGATCCCCTCGGTGACAACCACCGCCTCCTGTTCCCCACCTACAGCATCTCCAAGATCGCCGCAGAAGCCGTGGTCCGCTTCGCGGCCCGGCACTGGGAGCTTCCCGCCAGCATCGCCCGGATGAGCGTCCCCTACGGCGACAACGGCGGCTGGCCATGGTTCCACCTGATGATGATGAAGGCGGGACAGTCGATCGACGTGCATCCGGAGAGTCCCAATCTCTACAACCCGATCCACGAAGATGACTACATCGCCCAGGTACCCAGGCTGCTGGAGATCGCCGACGTTCCGGCCACAACCGTCAACTGGGGCGGGAGCGACGCCGTCAGCATCGAGGAGTGGTGCGGGTACCTGGGCGAACTCACCGGCCTCGAGGCCCGCCTCCAGGCGAGCGAGCGAGCGCTCGGCAGCCTGACCATGGATCTCACCAGGATGCACCGGCTGGTGGGCCGGACCCGGGTCCACTGGCGAGACGGGATCCGCCGCCTGGTCGAGGCCCGCAATCCAGAACTGCTTCTTGGCGAGGGAAACTGAGCCGGGCCAAGGGGCGACTTTCCTCAGGGAAAACCCCCAGATACGCCGCTATCATCCCCGCTGCGCAACGTCCGGGATCGCGGGCATGACCCAGGTCATAACAGGGGACCTGCCACGTCGGACATCCTCCCACTGACGCGTCCCGCTGCAGGAGACCCAAGTGGCCGCTCCCGCTCCGCTGGCCGATCAAGAGGCTGGCGCACTCGCCCCGTTCATCCCTCACCGCGACAGGCAGCCTCGGGCACGTCTGGCCGCAAGGCCGGCCTGGCGTGGCGATTCCCTGAGTGCGGCGCTCGACTGGCTGGCAGATCAGGTCGTGCTGTTTCGACATGGAGACCTCGTCTTCGTGAGCTTCGGCCTGTTTGCGGCCCTCGGCGCCTTTCTGACCCTCGCCGGCATGGGCGTGATCCTGATCGGTCAAGGTGTCTCGATCGGGGCTTTCATCACCCTCGCGTTGGGCGCGAGCGCCCTCGTGGTGTTCGGATCGTGGCTGCTCGCGCAGCTGCTCGACTTCCGCCTGCTGCTCGAGAAGCCGAGGGAGGCCCTGCGCCGGCCGGTCTTCGCCTCCTGGGGCGGACTTCTGATCATGCCCCTGGTCTTCGGCATCTTCTCCTGGCATTCCGGCATCGCCGTGCTGGTGCTGGTGGATGCGTTCGCCCGCGCGATGCCGATCGGCCACGCCCTGGGAAGGCTCGGCTGTCTCTCCTACGGCTGCTGCTACGGCCGGCCGACGAGGCGGCGTCTGGCGATCACCTACCGCAACCCCCTCGCGAAGGCCGTGCGCATCGGAAATCTCCAGAACGTGCGCCTCCACCCGGCGGCCTTCTACGAGGCCGTCCTGGATCTCGGGATCCTTCTGGCGGCGAACGCAGCCGCCCTGTTCGGGGCGCCCCTCGGCGTGCCTTCCGCCCTGGCGCTGGTGTTCTACGGCCTCGGCCGCTTCGGAATCGAGTTCGTCAAGAACAACGACGGTCGCATCCTCCTGGGCCGCTACTCCGTCAACCACCTGCTCTCCCTCGTCATGGCCGCGCTGGGGGTGCTGCTGTTGCCCTCCATCCTTCTCGCACCGCAGGCAGCTCCCGTGATCGGCTGGGCACCGGCTTTCGACGCCCTCCCCGAGCTCTTGCTCGCGCTCCTGCCCTCGGCGATGGTGATCTTCGCCGGCTTCGCGGTGCACCGGAGACGAGTCGGCAGCTGGTGAGCTTCCCGGGCGGCAGACTCGACTTCCCCGAAGGAGCCGCCCTGGTGATCGGTGGCAGCGGTGGCGTGGGCCGCGCGATCTGCGAAGAACTCGCGCGGGCGGGAACCGATGTGGCGCTCACCTTCCGGGGCAACCAGTCCGCGGCGTCGGACTCAGGCGATGGCCCGCCCGCGACGTGCTCTCCGTCGCGCCGAAGGCCGCCATCGAGGCGCTGGTCCGGGGAATCGCGAGTGGGGAGGGCCACTTCAGGATCCGCGCCAACAGCGTCGCCCTGGGCGTGATCGAAGCGGGGATCTTCTTGCGACTCAAGGGCAAGGACTTCGACCGAGAGTGGGTGGAGGCGGCCCGCAGCAACACCGCGCTCAAGCGATTCGGGACGGCCGAGGAGGTCGCCCACGCGGTGGTGTTCCTGGCCTCGTCGAGAGCCAGCTACGTGACCGGCCAGATGCTGGTGCTGGACGGCGGATACAGCATCTGAGACGCGGTGCAGGCCAGCCTGCATCTCCCACCAGGCCGCTGCCGCGGCATCCCGCCGCTTCCTCCTCCCCTCGCCCGATCTCTCCGGAGCCAGATGCTATTTTAAAACAAGATTATTGACTATATTCTTGATGTTTAGCAAATTGTTCAATTCCAGTGCGGCTGGCGTAGCTTGCGGCGAGAGCCGTTCCAGGGCCGCGGATGGGCGGGCAGCTGGCGGGTGGAGCCCGACGGGAGTCGCTGGAGTCACGATTGGAGCCCCGATGACAGGATCCTCGAAGAGTGGACGAGCCTCCGGGCGAAAGCGATCCTCGGCCCCCGCAGGTCGAACCGCGGCGGCTTCCCCCGAATCCCCCCCCCACCTCTCTTCCGGTGACTCGACCAACACGCGGATGACGCTGATGGAGCTGCTCAAGCGCGCCGGCGAGACGGATGTAGCGTCCCTGGCGGGCCAGCTGGGCATCTCCGGCGTCGCCGTGCGCCAGCACCTGGCGGCGCTCGAGCGCGATGGGAAGGTCACGCAGCGCTCCGTGCGTCGCCCCGTGGGCCGTCCGGCCAAGCTCTATCGCCTCACCGAGGCCGCCGATCAGGTCTTTCCCCAGGCCAGTGCCAAGGTCGCGCTGGACCTGCTGGCGCGCCTGGAAAGGCTCCGGGGCCCCGAGGCGGTGGAGAAGCTCCTCCAGGCGCGACTTCGCGACCTGCTCAGGCGCTACCAGGAGCGGCTCAAGGGAGCGAAGTCCTGGGCCAAGAAGCTCAAGATGCTGGCTGAGATCCGCGAGTCCGAGGGCTACCTGTGCGATTCCGAGCCCGCGCCCACCTCGGAAGCCAAGGGCGGCTTGCGACTGGTGGAGCACCATTGCCCACTCACCGACCTGGCGCGGCAGCACCCCGAGGTGTGCGAGTACGAGCTGGAGCTCTTCAAGCGCGTGCTGGGAGAGCCCGACCTCCGCCGGGTCTGTCACATCGGTTCCGGCGGGCATGCCTGCGTCTACGAATCGCCGGGAACGGCCAAGTAACGGTAAGCGGTCGGTTGCGGGTGGGGCACTGGGAGACTCAGCCCCCCTGCCGATCCGGCGTCGGTGCGACGCGAACGCGCGACAGGATCACTGCCGATACCGCAAAGAAGAGTGCCACCGCCGCGAACCCCGGCCGATAGCTGTCGGACCAGGCAAAGATGGAACCGCCCAGCAGGGCGCCCAGCGCCCGGAAGACGTTCTGCAGGACCAGATTGATGCCGGTGAGCTCGCCCCGCCGATCTGCGGGCATCAGATCCATGAAGAACGGGCCACTCACGATCATGTCCAAGGTCCCCACCACGGCACCGACGAGGAGCACGGCGTACAGCCCGGCCAGGTTCCAGACCGCCAGGGCGGTAGCGAGGTGAACGACCACTGCCGCGCCGGTGGTCCCGACCAGCAGACGCTTGCGGCTCCAGCGATCGGCAAGCCGGCCCGAGGGAATCGCCAGGGCCAGGCGAACCGCACCGGTGACACCGATCGCGAGGGCGGCATCGCCCACCGAGATACCCAGGTCTGTCACGGCGAAGAGCGTGAAGTAGTTGATGGCGACCCCAACGCCCAGATAGCGCAGGGAGGCGGAGGTGAGAAACAGGGCAATTGGATCCCCGCGCGCCAAGGAGGCAAGCGCCGCGCGGGGCGACGTGCCGCTGCGACGCCGAGCCTCCGCCAGCTCCTCGGCGCGGGGCCGGGACTCGCGGATGAAGAAGAGCGGTGGAAAGATGCAGACGACGGCGAGCCACGCGGTCAGGTAGTAGACGAGCTCGAACCGACTTTCCCAGAAGAATTTCCCGGAGATCTGGATCGCGATCGCCCCGATTCCACCCGCAATCATGAAGAGCGCCATGGCGCGACCGCGCCTCGCCGGAGAGACCTTGTCTGGGATCAGCGACAGGAGGGGCACGCCAGCGATCGAGATGAACAGCGCGTTCAGCAGAAAGAGCGCGAGCAGGACCGCGTAGCTCGGCGCCGAGGGGATGGCAAACAGCGCCAGGGTCGCGAGGGGCACTCCGAACAGGACATAGGGGAGGCGTCGTCCCAGGCGCGTCCAGGTGCGATCCGAGAGACGGCCGACGGCGGGGTTGACGAGCGCCGAGATCAGCGGTCCCACCGCCAGGAGCAGACCGATCAGGTAGCCGTTGTCGGTGAAGAACCGGGCCAGGGGGCCGTTGAAGGCGGTGAGCGCCATCCGGCCCCCGAAGCCGAGGGCGATGGGCAGGAAGAGCAGCAGAAAGCGGCGCTCGCCGGTGTCGGAGGTCCCCGGCCTGCCGGAGTTCACCACGAGCGCGCTAGGTCTCCAGTACCACCTTCAACACGCCGTCGCGCCGCTCCGCAAAGAGTTCGTAGGCGGCGAGCCCCTCGGAAAGGGGCATCCGGTGGGTGATGATCTCGGTGGGATCGAGCCGACCGCTCTCGATCAGTGAGAGCAGCGGACCAACGTGGCACTGGGGGTTCACGAGACCGGCGCGCAGGCTGAGATTCCGCATCATGTAGAGCGCCCAGGGGAGCTCCACCGGCGCTACGTTCACGCCGGCCACGGCGATGGTGCCGCCGGGCCGCACCAGCAGGGCCGCAGAGGCGATCAGCTCGGGCCGCCCGACGGCCTCGATGGCCGCGTCGGCACCCTCCCCTCTCGTGAGCTCGAGCACACGCTCGGCGAGGTTCTCCTTGCCGGGGTTGACGACGTCGCAGCCCAGCTCCCGCGCGCGCGCCAGGCGCGCGTCCTCCAGGTCGACCGCGATCACCCTGGCGGCGCCGTGGATCTGGGCGCAGCGCTGGGCGAGGGCTCCAACCGGGCCGCAGCCCAGGATCACCACGCGGTCACCGGGCTTCACCTCCGCGAACTGGGTGACCATTTCCGCGGTGGGCAGGATGTCGGTCAAGAACAGCGCCTGCTCGTCGGTCACCCCATCCGGGATCCGAAAAACGTTCGTGTCGGCGAAGGGCACGCGGACCCGCTCGGCCTGGACGCCAGAGAGGGCGGCGGAGAAGCCGATGATGTTGCTCCGCGTCCCTCCCGCCGTCGTCACCTTGCAGCCGCTGTAGAGACCCCGCCGGCAGTAGACGCAGGTGCCACAGCCGAGCGTGCAGGAGACGAAGACGCGGTCGCCCTTCGCTAGCGTCTGGACTCCGCTCCCGACCTCCTCCGCGACACCCACGCACTCGTGCCCGACGACGAATCCCCGGTCGGCAACGGGCAGGCTCCCGTGCCAGAGGTGCAGATCCGAGCCGCAGATGGCGCTGCGGGTCACGCGGACGATGACGTCGGAGTCCGCCTCCAGCTCTGGCTGCTTCGTCTCCTGGTAGCGAAAATCGTGTGGGCCGTGGAACGTGATTGCCTGCATGGCGGCGTCTCCTTCTCAGACGGTGTGAGGGCACCGGGAGGATGCTGGCCCGGCCAGGCTGACCACGAACTCCGGCGGCGGATTACTTCCAGACGATCTCTGCGGGATCGCGGCTCAGGTGTCCGAGGCAGTCCTGCCAGCGGTAGAGGATGAGCTGGTCCATCAGCTCGGA
>Ga0307423_1000038_pt1 | contig 68267 bp, 53 predicted proteins | sample SalMarWE160310MG_FD_202154 | JGI IMG/M metagenome (GOLD analysis project Ga0307423, IMG submission 202154) | Salt marsh sediment microbial communities from the Plum Island Ecosystem LTER, Massachusetts, United States - WE1603-10 | ecosystem: Environmental > Aquatic > Marine > Intertidal zone >...
CCTTTTCAACAACCGAGGATTCGCTTCGCACGAAGTTCGAGGAGTTCGGTCAGGTGGAGGAAGTTGCGATCATCACCGACCGTGACACCGGCCGGTCGCGTGGCTTCGGTTTCGTCACGATGCCCAGCAGTGACGAAGCAACTGCGGCCATCGAGGCGCTGAACTCGGTCGAGCTGGACGGGCGTGCCTTGAAGGTCAACGAGGCCCGTCCGCGCCGGGAAACCGGCGGCGGATCGCAGAGATCACGCTGGTAGCGGCGTGCTGAGGGCCCACTCCTCAGCACCTCTGCAGTCCCACTGAGCTCGGGCCCGCGATCCCCGTTGAGAGGGGTCTTGCGGGGCCGGGGCGTGAGTATGTCCGTGCTCCGGACACAGGACGCCACGGCCACGGAAAGCTCCCAGGCGCCGCGGCACGGGGTCGTGCGTCTTGACCCTCAGCTTCGCCATCGAGCTCTTGGCCGGCTCGAGAGTGCTCTATGAGATCACCGTTAATGCGGAGTGCCGGCGTTGGTTGACAGGGAGACTTGAGCACGTCGTCTACCGCTCGCTTGCGGTCCGGTGTGAGCACTCCAGGGTACTCTTGTGTTGGGTGGTCGCTGGGTACCAGCGTGCACGGCTTGAATGCCTTCGCCTGGAGGAGGATCCGATGGTAGCGAAGCCGAGGAATGAGCTGCGCGCATGTCAGATCTGCGGAAGCGAGCAGTCGTTGGTTCGCGCGGCGGCCGTTCGACCGGCGGTGGCGGCGCTGATACGGGCCGAGCTCGGGGAGTGGTCCGATGCGGGCTGGATCTGTGCTTCCGACGTCAGCACATACCGTAATCGCTACGTGCGGTCGCTGCTCGAGGAGGACAGGGGTGAGCTGACGATGATCGAGCACGAGGTGCTCGAGAGCCTGCAGACGCAGGACCTGCTGGCCACAAATGTGGAGTCAGAATTCGAGTCGACGCGAACTCTGGGCCAGCGGGTTGCCGACAAGATGGCGAGCTTTGGCGGCAGCTGGCCGTTTCTGTTCGTGTTCGCGTTTGTGCTCTTCGGCTGGCTCTTCATCAACTCGGTTCTCCTCGCGACACGGCCGTTCGATCCGTACCCGTATATTCTCCTCAACCTGATTCTGTCGTGCCTGGCGGCGATCCAAGCGCCGGTCATCATGATGAGTCAGAATCGCCAAGAGGAGCGAGATCGGTTGCGTTCGATCCACGACTATCAGATCAACCTCAAGGCCGAGCTCGAGATCCGTCAGCTCCATCAGAAGATCGACCATCTCCTGTCCCACCAGTGGGAGAGGCTGGTGGAAATCCAGGAGATCCAGATGGAGCTGATGGACGAGGTTCGGTCGGGGGGCGAACCCGAGGGGCCAGGCGCGGGTACGGAATACCGCCAAGGAGCCGACGAAGACTAGCCCGGGTTCTGAGTCTGCGGGTGACGCAAGGGTGGCGCAACCCTTGGCGTGCTGTGGGCCGAGAGCTAGCTCCCTGGGCCGTCGGCGAGGCATGGTGGAGACCGCGGGGGGCTGCAACGACCAGCAGCTTCGCGGCTCCGACGAGCTGGGCGCTGGAGGTGACGACCTCGGCCCGGTATAGACCTGCTCTTGGTCGCCATGACAGTCTGCGAGTCGAGTCCCAGACCCTGAAGCCCCACGGTAAGCGACGATGTCGAGGTCCCGTGATCGCTGGAGTGGTCCGCCGTTGAAGGTCCACTGAATGGCCAATCGGGTCGGCAGCATCGTAGGCGAAAAGGCCCGGGTGACGAAGGCGTACCGTTCGTGTGCAGCCATGATTACCGCTCCACCGAAGAACGGTGCCCACCCCGAGTGGAGGACCTAGAAGGGTCTGCGGTGGTGTCTGTAGAGCGTCCCGAATGAGGAGCGGGGGAGTCGACGGTGGATCATCTGCCGATTGTCAGAGGCACGCCAGGCGGTGAGCCTCGACGAGCTCCTCCATGCTCGTGAAGCTGAAGTCGATCCTGGGAGCTCCGTTAGGGGGAACGGTGGCTCCCCAGCCGTCCAGTGCATGGCGGCGGTCGATCCAGTTGGTGGCGAGGCCGAGCTGCGTCGCCGGGATGTGATCGTGGAACAGGCTCTGCGCCGTGTGCAGGACGCGCGATTGCCCGATCCCCAGCCTCCTCAGCGCACGCAGCATGTACTCGAAGTTCTGCAGGTCCGGCTTGTACGAGCCAATGTCCTCCGCCGTGAACACCGCGTCGAACTCAACTCCGAGCTTCGTGCGACTGTAAGAAAACGAGTCGTTGTCTACGTTTGACAGGATCACCAGCCTGTAGTGGTTCTTCAGGTAGCGTAGGGCCGGCGCCGAGTCCGGGAACGCGGGCCAATGCCGAACCGATGTGGCGAAGTCGGCGGTATCCTCGTCTCGACAGGAGATGTTCCATTCTTTGGCCAGGCGACGATGAACTTGGGCAAGGATCTCGGGGTAGAGCAACGAGGGCGTTTCGGCCTCCTGGGCTGCCTCGTGACGGGCAAACGCCTCCAGGATCGGCTCGCGATCGACCTTGAGCCCTGCACGCTCGAGCCACGGAGTGAGTGTCGAGTGGATCCCCGTCTCCCAGTCTATGAGAGTGCCGTAGCAGTCGAGGCTGAGGACGTCATAGCTAGTCAACCTGGGCAACGGATCACCTCCGTTCGCAGTCCACCAAGAGTAGCGCGGTGCGGCCGCCTGGTGGTGAGGAATGCAGGCCAGAGCCGCTGCAGGAGCGAGGGCTGGGTAGCGCGCCGCCGAAACGGTACCATGTCACCGACAAGGAGGAGCCATGGCCCAGCTGACCGCCGAGCAGGTGGAGTTCCTCTCCCGGCGCCGCCGGCTGGCCCGCCTGTGGCCGGTCGTTGGCGTCCTGTTGCTCCTCGTCGTGGTTGCCGCTGTGGGCTGGCTGTTCCTGCGCCATCCGCTGCTCATCAACCCGCTGGCAGTGACGTCACGAGTCGAGGCGGGAAGCCTGCCGGGCTCGACGCTGACTATCCTGGCCGTGATGCTGCCGTTGATGTCGCTTGCCTGCTTCATCGTCCTGACCGCGGTGATTCTCTATGGCTTCTCAGTCTTTGCAATTGAGCGCAGGTACCAGCGGCTTATCAGGAGCCTGATCGAGAACGGGTCGGAAGAAGCGGGTGCCGAGAAAGGCGCATCGTGATGCGGATTGCGCTCGTTCAACAGGCAGCCTCGCCGGACCGGGAGCTGAATCGACGACGTGGTCTGGCGAGTGTCGAGACTGCGGCCGCGGCAGGTGCACGCCTGGTCTGCTTCGCTGAGCTGGCGTTCGACCCCTTCTTCCCGCAGCGGCCGGCGAGCGGCGACGTTTTCCAGCTCGCAGAGACGGTGCCCGGCCCGACAACTGAGCTGTTTGCCGATGCGGCCCGGCGCTTGGGCATCGTCATCGTGCTCAACCTGTTCGAGAGGGACGGTCATCAGACGTTCGACACGTCACCGGTGATCGACGCCGACGGCCGTTTGCTGGGGGCGACACGGATGGTCCACATCACCGACTATGAATGCTTCCACGAGAGGGGGTTCTACACTCCCGGCGACCGCGGCGCTCCCGTCTACGAGACCAGCATCGGACGCCTGGGAGTTGCCATCTGCTACGACCGGCACTACCCCGAGTACATGCGCGCGCTCGCTGTGGCCGAGGCCGAGATCGTGGCCGTTCCGCAGGCCGGTGCGGTCGGCGAGTGGCCCGACGGGCTCTTCGAGGCCGAGATGCAGGTCGCCGGGTTCCAGAACGGCTACTTCGTCGCGCTGTGCAACCGGGTCGGTGAGGAGGAGTGCCTGACCTTCGCGGGTGAATCGTTCATCACCGACCCTGGGGGGCGGGTCTTGGCCCGTGCCGGATGTGGGACTGAGGAAGTGCTGCTCTGCGACCTCGATCTCGAGGAGGTGCTCGGCTCCCACGCTCGGCGTCTTTTCCTTCGCGACCGCCGGCCGGAGCTCTACCGTGACTGGCTGGGCTGAGCTGGGCCGGCCGACTGCTGGTCCGGCGCCTGGTTGCAGTCAACCTGGACCCAGCCGCCGCGGACTCTCGTGTTATCACAGTACGTCTTGCCTGTGCTGAGCGGGTTGTTGAGGTAGGCGAGGATTGAAGCACAAGTCTCGTCGGGTGCTGGCTGCACCTGGCAGATCCGGTCGTAGCTCGGGTTGCTGAAGCAGCAAGGGGAGGGCTTCATCTCCTGCTCCTGACCGTCTGCCGCGGCCGCTGGCTGCAGTGCGACCAGCAGCGCAATCACTGCCAGGGCTGCAACGAAACCTGTCTGCAGGGGAGGCCGCCGACCTCGAGCGATGAAACGAGCTCGGATGTTCTCCATGGTCAACCTCCTTGCTTGCCCGTCGTGAGGCGAGCCGGTTCCTATCCCAGTTTACCCCTGATTTCGGACCAGCGGCCTTCTCCGGGGTGCTTGCGCTCCCGAGATGACTCGTTCGGCCCACTTTCGTCAACCCCTGGTGGCTACCGGGTGTCGGTACACTTGGCGCATGTTCGGGATCATTCTCGCCGTGGCGTCGGCCGGCGTGGCGCTGTGGTTGCTTCGGCGCTCGAGTGCACAGTCGTGGCGGCTGCAGCTCGCAGTATGGGGCCTCTGGGGCAGTGGAACAACGGTGGCATTGCTGTTGGCTGCGGGTCCGTACGAGGTGCGCAAGACGGCCTCGCTCGCGGTGATGCCGCTTGGACTCGTCTGGATAGGGCTCGGAGCGCTGACCGCTGTGGCCTGGCGGCAACGCCGGGTGCGGCTGGCGGTGGCCACGGGGGCCCTGTGGCTGGGCTTGACCTTGGCCGGCAGCGTGCCCCTCGGTGATCTGCTCGTATCGTTCCTCCAGCGGCCGTTCGTCGGCTCGGATCCGCTCAAGGCCGGGAGGTTCGATGCGGTGGCCGTACTCGGCGGCGGGGTGGCGCTGGACCGCGCTGGCCGGATCGTGGTCGTGCGGCAGGCCGGGGACCGGGTCATCCTTGCGGCGCGTCTCTACAATACCGGCCACACGAACCTCCTGATCACCACGGGACCCATCCTTAAACTCAAGGGAGGGACCGAGGTGAGTTACCCGGCGGCGGTGCGACGACTGTGGACCGAACTCGGCGTGCCGGACGACCGTGTCCTTGTCATCGAGGGACCAAGGACGACGTCGGAGGAGGTCGTCCGGCTCGCGCAGCTGGTCAAGGGAAGGCGCTGGAGTCGTGTCGGCCTCGTGACCTCGGCCTGGCATATGCGGCGAGCGCTCATGCTGTGCCAGCGGCGTGGCCTCGACGTAAGGCCTCTGGCGGCCGACTATGTAGCTCACGACGAGCCGGTTCGGCTGCGTGCGATCGTGCCACAGGAGGAGGGCGTCAGCCTGATTCAGCTTGCCAGTTGGGAGCTCCTGGGCGCCCTAGCGGGCAGGTGACGCCGAATCTGGTGTCCTGCTACTGCTCGAGTGCAGCCGAGCCCTACCAGTCGCCCCGCCGTGGGTCGGTTCCAATGTCGTTGAGCAGTACCTTCACCGCACGGGCGAGTTGCGTGTCGGTGTTATTAGACGTGTCCTCGGCGGGTGGCTCGGCTACGATCACGTCCGGGACCGCCCCGTGGTGCTCCATGTTGATCCCTGTGGTTGCCACGTACCATCCACGCGTTGGCAGCCTGACGAAGCCACCGTTGAGCAGGGTCTGGCCGCCAGTCGAGATGACGGCTCCAAAGGTCGGAGTGCCGACCAGTGGCCCACGATGTAATGTCTTGAACGCGTGGGAGAAGATCTCGGCGTTGGAGTAGGAGTCGGAGTTGCAGAGCGTCAGTGCGGGGCGGGTCCAGGCCGCCAGTGGCAGGCGCCCCTGCGGGTACGCCCGAGTGGTGGCAGGAGCGTCTCTCGGTATCGTGAACGCGTGGCGACGGACGTCGAGGACGGCCATCAGGTAGTCGGTTGTCCAGCCGCCGCCGTTGGAGCGGACATCGATGATCAACCCTTCTTTTCCGTGTCCAGCGGCGTACAGATCACGCTCGAACTCCTCGAATGAGGGGATGTCCATGCCCTGAACGTGGAGGTAGCCGAGGCGGCCGTTCGACATCTCATCGACGAGATGTCGCCGCTCACGGACCCACTGCCGGTAGCGGAGCTGGTACTCGGCGCGGCGACCGATTGGAATCACCACTGCCGATCGCTCGGCACCATCGGGGGTCCGAATGCGGAGCAGGACCCTGCGGCCGACGGTGTCGGCGAAGAGGCCGTAGATATTTGTGTGCTCGCCCAGCACCGTCCCGTCGACCGCGAGGATGCGGTCGCCGGCGGCCAGCCGAACATCCTGGCGGGCGGATGGGCTGTCGGGAAGAACCTCTCGCACGGCGAGCCCAGGGCCTGCTGACATGGGGTCGAAGAGGGCGCCGATGAAGCCGGTGTCCTCACGTTTCTCAGGCCGCTTGGTGTAGTAGCCCATATGTGATGCGTCGAGCTCGCCGAGCATGAGGTTGACGAGGTCGGCGAAGTCCTGTTCATCCATCCCGTCGTAGAGCCAGGGACGGTACTTCTCACGTTGTGCCTGCCAGTCCACGCCGTGAAACGCCGGGTCATAGAACCACTCGTTGAGTGCGCGCCATGCCTCGTCGAAGACCTGTTGGTGCTGGGCCAGAGGATCGACCTCGCAGCGCGCCGCGAACGGAACCGGGTCGCCGGCCTTCCCGTCGAGGCCGGCTCGCTTGATCGTGCCTTTCTTGTCGAGGAAGAAGGCCGTCTTGCCGTCCTTCGGCAGCTGCACGTGTGAGGGCTGCTGGTCCCCCTTCGTGAGCTTCTTCGTATCCTTGCCGTCGAAGCGGACCGAGTAGAGGTCTCGCTCGCCTCCGTGCTCGGCCGTGAAGATGATCCTCTTGCCGTCAGGGCTGGCAATGGGAGGCCCCTCGTCGCCCTTGAGGTCGGTGATGGCCTTCGCGCGCTCCCACAGGCCGTCGAGGTCGATGGCGACCGGGCTGAGAGTAGCGCCTGGCTTAGGCTCGGCCTCGTTCTCGGCCTCGTTCTCGGCCTCGCCCTCGGTGTCGGCCGCCGGCTTCGCGGCGGCCGGGCCCTTCCCCTTCTTCTTCTTCGAAGCGGCATTCCACAGCTGCAGCCACCCTTCCGCCGTGCGCTCGTCGTCAGCTTTCGTCAGCCAGACGCCCCAGACGTCCATCGTGTCGGCATGCCGTTTGGAGAGCCAGAGCAAACGTTTGCCGTCGGGCGACCAGCGGGGCTGGACATCCTCATCCGGGTGACGGCTGACGTTGTATGGGTTGCCTCCATCGGCCGGTACGACCCAAACGTCGGTGTTGTACTCGACGTCGGGGATGGAGTAGGCGATCCAGCGCCCGTCGGGAGACCAGGCGAACTCCGGGGACTGCCAGTGCTCGAGGAGGGTCTTCTCGCTGCCCCCATCAACGGCCATGACAACCAGGTTGCCCTTGCCGCGGATGAACGCGAGGCGGCCGCCGTCAGGAGAGAAAACGGCGCCGTGCTCCTCGGCTGCGGAGCTCGTCAAGCGCTTGATGCCGAAGCTCATTGCCTCGTTCCACGGCGTGCCGGTCGGCTTCGGGTGTGCCACATAGAGGTTGTCGTTGCCGTCACGGTCGGAGGTGAAGACAAGGGAGGCGCCATCGGGCGACCATGCGATGTCATGCTGACGAAAGCTGTCAGCTGTGACCCGGATCGTCGGCGGCGGGGCAATCTCCTGGTCCTCTTTCGATCTCACGACCGCCACGTATACGTCGCCATGGGCCGTGAATGCCGCCAGCGAGCCGTCGGGGGACACGGCCAGCTCGTCCGCCCCGTCGTGAGCCGTCCTGCGCTCGATCGAGTTGCGCTGCCGGTCTGCCGGCACGTCGATGTGGACGCGTTCGGGGGTGCCGCCCTCCGGTGAGACGGTCCAAATGCCGTCCTCGAACTCGTAGGCGATGATCGAGCCGTTCGCCGATGAGCGGGGGAAGCGTACATCCGAGCCGTCATGTGTGGTCAGCTGTCTTGCCTGGCCGGTTACGGTATCGAGAGAGAAGAGGTTCTTGCGACCTGCGCGAGACGACAGGAAGACCAGCACATGCGGACCGACCCAGCTCGGGCAATCGTCATCGCCATCGAAGGTGGTCAGCTGGATGTACTCATTGTCGGGCGTCCTCAGCCATAGATCCCGGTTGGCGGCGCCCCGGTAGCCCCTCCTGGACCATTTGGTCGCTCCTCGGACAAAGGCCAGTGCGCCGCCGTGTGGGCTGAAGGCGGCGGCTGATTGTCCGAGGGCGGGCTGCAGCAGGGCCGGCGTGCCGCCGTCGACAGGGACCGTGTAGAGGGCGGACATCCAGCGAATAGCCTCATCGCGCCGCGAGGCGAAGACGACGGAGCGACCGTCAGGCGTGAAATCGACCGGCACGTCGTTCGTGGACGCAAAGGTCAACCGCCGCGGCGGCCGGCTTGCGTCTGCGGGCATGACGAATACGTCCTGGCTCCCGTAGCGGTCGGAGGCGAAGGCAATCCAGCGGCCGTCGTGAGACCACGTCGGGAACCGTTCGGCCCCGGGGTGAAGGGTCAGCGGCTGTGCGGTACCGCCTTTGATCGGGACCTTCCACAGGTCACCCTGCCAGGAGAACACGAGGACGCTTCCATCCGGGGATGGCGCTGGGTGGCGGGGAAAGCCGGCTTCGATGCCGAGCACGGGGAGCGCACCGAGAACGGACAACAGGCACACGACAACCGACAGACGACGCATGGCCAACCTCCTAGCCCGAGAACGGGTACTCCATCATACGGTGGTCCGGGCACAGGGTTCTCCGGCGGGTGGGGGACGTCGTGGCCACCATCGCTTTTTGGGGGGGGATGTCGGGCAGGGTCCGGATTGGCTCCGGCCCGACGGAACCGACGTGCAGGTAGAGCAGGAACCTGGTATTCTTCCGGCCCGAGGAACGAAGCGCTCGCCCCCGCGCTCCGCCAGCCCTGCGGCTCAGCCCTTCCTTCCGAGAGAAAAAACGGAGGTACTCCAATGAGAATAGGTTTATCCGGCGCTGCCGTGGTGGCAGGCCTGCTGCTCACATCAGTGTCCGGCGCTCAGGCGCCCACGACGTCGGCCGTTCCAGCGCCGGCAGATGTCAATCCGGTAGTCCTCAAGGTCAATGGGGACCCGGTCTACTCGTCGGATATCAACCTTGGGATGCAATCCGCGCAGATGCAGGCACGACAGCGGGGCCATCAGCTGACTGAAGACCAGGCGATGAAGCTCGCGACTGACCGGGCGGTGGACCAGAAGCTCCTGATTCAGGAGGCGCGACGCAACAAGATCCAGGTCAACGAGAAGAGGGTCGAGCAGACACTGCAAGGGCTCGAGCAGCGTGCCGGAGGACAAGACAAGCTCGCTGCACTTCTGAAACAGAATGGCACGACCCTGCAGCGCTACGAGCAGGTAATTCGTGAACAGGAGCTGATCAACGACTTCATCGAGTCGCACATCAAACCCAAGGTACAGGTGACTGCCGATCAGGTGAAGAAGTTCTACGATGACAACCCGACCTTCTTCAAGAAGCCGGAAGAGGTACGAGCCCGACATATCCTGTTCAAGGTTCCCAAGGACGCGTCCGACGCTCAGAAGAAGCTGGTGCTAGCCAAGGCAGAGGCCGCAAGGAAGCGAGCACTCAACGGTGAGGACTTTGCGACGTTGGCGAAGCAGCTGTCCGAAGGCCCGAGCGCGCCCAACGGCGGGGAGCTGGGCTTTTTCGACAGAACGAAGATGGTGAAGCCATTCGCCGATGCGGCTTTTGCCCTCAAGCCGGGCGAGATCTCACCCGTCGTCGAAACGCAGTTCGGCTACCACGTCATCAAGGTAGAGGAGCACCGGCCACCCCACACTCAGCCACTAGAGGAGGTCAAGGTCCCGATTCAGAACTTCCTGACTCAAAAGGAAGTTGGCCAGCAGGTCAATCAGCTCCTGAGCGAGCTCCGCAAGTCCGCTCATATCGAGCAGGTTCAGCCGCCGGGTGCCCCGGCAAAGCCGAGTGACGTCAAGAAGTAACTCGCACAGTTGAAGAGCGGACGTCCCGGGAGCGGTGAACACGCTCCGGCGCCTGAGCTTGGAGAATCAAAAGCCCCGCATGTGCGGGGCTTTCTTGTCGGCTCGCTTCTTCTCCTACCAGCGCTCGTCGTAGGAGGACGACGACCTGCTGGGGCGCGCCTCGCGTGGATGGGCCTCGTTGACCCGCAGGGGGCGGCCAGAAATCGATGACCCGTCGAGGGCACGTTGGGCAGCTTCGGCCTCGTCACCACTGGCCATCTCGACGAACCCGAAGCCTCGGGACCTGCCGGTGTCGCGATCACGAATCACCACGGCACTCTCAACGGTGCCGTACTCGCTGAACGTCTGTTCCAGCTCGGCATCGGTCATGTTGTACGGCAGGTTTCCTACAAACAACTTCTTCTCCACAGACTCTCTCCTCTGTCCTGCAACCTCGAGCTCACGACCCGAATCCGGCCCCATGCCGGAGCCTCGGTGCGTGTCCCGTACCAGTTGCTCCTGTCATTGAACCCGGACTTGCCACTCGCGGAAAGCCCGGCGGGACCTTAGCACAGCTGCCAGCCTGAGACAACGGGCGGGCTTCAAACGAGAGCGGCCAGCCCACCGTGAGATGGCTGAATCGACCCCGACCCCGCGTCCAGTGTCACTCCTCGTCCATGAACGGGTAGGCGAAGTGAGTCGGCGGGACGAAGGTCTCTTTGATCGATCTCTGCGAGGTCCAGCGGATGAGGTTCAGGTACGAGCCGGCCTTATCGTTCGTTCCCGAGGCGCGTGAGCCGCCGAAAGGCTGTTGGGCGACAACCGCGCCAGTGGGCTTGTCGTTGACGTAGAAGTTACCTGCGGCGTGGCGCAGACGAGCCGCCATGTGCACGATCGCCTTGCGGTCCTCGGCGAAGATCGCCCCGGTGAGGGCGTAGGGGCTGGTAGTGTCGCACAGCTCGAGGGTGTCATCGAGGCTCGCATCGTCATAGACGTACACGGTCAACACCGGTCCGAAGATCTCCTCCCTCATCAGCTCGAAGCGAGGGTCCGTGGTCTGCACGACGGTCGGCTGGATGTAGTAGCCCGTTGTGACGTCGCCTTCGCCACCGCACAAGATGTCGGCCTCGTTGGATGCTCTCGCAACCTCGATGTACGACATGATGGTGTCGTAGGCCGCACGGTCGATCACGGCGTTCATGAAGTTCCTGAAGTCGAGCGGCGAGCCCATCTTGATCTCGGAGACCTGGGCCAGCAGCCGCTCCTTGACTCCCGGCCAGAGGGATCCGGGGATGTAGGCGCGAGAGGCCGCCGAGCACTTCTGCCCCTGGTACTCAAACGCACCACGCACGAGCGCCGTTGCCAGCGCCGAGGCGTCGGCGGATGGATGAGCAAACACGAAGTCCTTGCCGCCCGTCTCCCCGACGATCCTGGGGTAGGTCCTGTAGCTCTGGATGTTGCTGCCGATGGTCTGCCACATCGACTGGAAGGTCGCTGTCGAACCAGTGAAGTGGATGCCAGCCAGCTCAGGGCTTGCCAGGACAGGGTCCCCCACCTGGCTGCCGCGACCCGGGATCAGGTTGATCACGCCGTCGGGCAACCCGGCCGCCTGCAGCAACCTCATGATGTAATACGCCGTGAAGACCGCTGAAGAGGCCGGCTTCCACAGAGTGACGTTCCCCATCATGGCGGGAGCGGTAGGCAGGTTGCCGGCGATGGACGCGAAGTTGAACGGCGTCACCGCGAAGATGAACCCCTCCAGGGCTCGGTACTCCACGAAGTTCCAGGTCCCCTTCGCGCTCCGAGGCTGCTGCTCGAACAGAAACCGCATGTACGTGGGGTTGAACCGCCAGAAGTCGATCAGCTCGCAGGCCGAGTCAATCTCGGCTTGGAACGCTGTCTTCGACTGGTTGAGCATGCAAGCTGCGTTGAGTGTGTCGCGCCACGGCCCTGCCAGCAGCTCCGCGGCCTTCAGAAAGACGGCCGCGCGAGCCTCCCATCCCATTTCTGACCATTCGTTCCAGGCCGTGCGGGCGGCCTCGACGGCCATCGCGACCTCGTCTGGTCCGGCCTGGTGGTAGGTGGCAAGAACGTGGCCGTGGTCGTGGGGACAGACCGCCTGTGCGGTTCTGTTGCTGCGGACCTCTCTGCCACCGATGACGAGGGGGATCTCGATCTCCTGTGACACCATCTCCCGCATCTTTGCCTTTAGAGAGGCCTTTTCCATGGATCCGGGGCCGTACTCGCGGATTGGTTCATTGGCGGGAGCTGGGACAGGTACGATTCCGTTCGCCATCGGGTACCTCCTGGTCTTGCGTTTGTGAAGCGCGGGCCGAAGGCGGCAGCGCGCGGGCATGGTAGCGCCTTGCCATGACGTTGGCAAACCGCCATGCCTGCTATGCTCGCGACGAGCTTCGAGCTGGGGGTGTCGCCGTGAAGCAGGGGTTCATCTACCTCGACTACAACGCCACGACTCCGGTGGACCCTCGAGTCGCCGAGGCGATGAGACCGTACCTCACAGGCTTCTTCGGCAACCCATCGTCGTTGCACCGGCCCGGACGCGAGGCGCGCGCGGCGGTCGAAAGTGCTCGTGCCCAGGTGGCGCAATGCCTGGGTTGTGCGGCCGAGGAGGTCGTCTTCACATCCGGCGGTTCGGAGTCGAATAACCTGGCCATTCGCGGTGCTGTCGAGGCCGCCGGGGGTGGTCACGTCGTGGTCTCGGCGGTGGAACATCCCGCCATCCTCGAGGTGGTGCGGGCCTTGGAGCGTGCGGGCAGGATCACACTTACGGTGGTCGGAGTAAACCGGTGGGGGGAGGTGGATCCTGTCGACGTGGAGCATGCCATCCGACCCGAAACGGTCCTCGTCTCAGTGATGCTCGCCAACAACGAGGTCGGCACCATCCAGCCGGTGGCGGAGATCGCCGGCCTCTGCCGGCGCCACGGCGTGCTGGTTCACAGCGATGCTGCGCAGGCGGTGGGCAAGATCGAGGTCGATGTCCGGGGCCTCGGCGTGGACCTGCTCACCGTGGCCGGCCACAAGCTCTATGGTCCAAAGGGGATCGGCGCGCTGTACATCCGTCAGGGCGTTCGTCTCGAACCCCTGATACGAGGAGCCGGTCACGAGATGGGCCTGCGCGCCGGAACCGAGAACGTGCTCGAGCAGGTCGGGCTCGGCGCGGCATGCGAGCTCGCGAAACGAGAGGTGGAGCAGGAGGGGCCGAAGCTCCGCGCGCTGCGGGACCGGCTGCAGGATCGACTGCGCGAGGGGCTCGGCGATCTCGCGTTTCACGGGCACCCCGAACGTCGGCTTCCCAATACGTTGAGCGTGGCCTTCTCGGGGGTGGATGCGGGCCTGCTGCTGAGCCGGCTGGAGGAAGAGGTAGCGGCGTCCGCCGGGGCAGCGTGCCACGCCGAGGTCGTCGAACCCTCGCACGTGCTGGCCGCCATGGGAGTACCAACCGAGGTGTCCCTCGCGACCGTCCGCTTCTCGGTTGGGCGGTTCACTAACGAGGACGAGATCGAGGAAGGCGCTCGTCGAGTCATACAGCTGGTTGGCGGCCTCCGCGGCGACCGTGGATCAGGCGCGTCCGTAGGTGTCGGCGAGGAGGTCAGGCTGACCCGGTTCACACACGGGCTCGGGTGTGCTTGCAAGCTCGAGCCCGGGGTGCTCGAGGCGCTGCTCAAACAGCTCCCTCGATCCACACGTCGGGAGGTGCTTGTCGGCGCAGAAACCAGCGACGACGCCTGCGCATGGCGGCTCGACGGCGGCGGCGTCCTCGTGCAGACGTTGGACTTCTTCACTCCGGTTGTCGACTCGCCTCGACTTTTTGGCGCCATCGCGGCGGCCAACGCCCTGTCCGACATCTATGCCATGGGCGCGCAGCCGCTGTTCGCTCTCAATATCGTAGGGTTCCCGATCGCCGTCCTCGGCAAGGACGTGCTACGCGAGATTCTCGGCGGCGCGCTCGAGGTTGCGGAAGAGGCCGGGATCCCGGTTCTCGGCGGGCACACCGTCGATGATACGGAGCCCAAGTTCGGCTGGGTCGTCACCGGGATGGTCGACGAGAAGGACCTGTGGCGCAACGCGGGCGCACGGCCCGGAGACCTGCTCGTCCTGACGAAACCAATCGGCACCGGTATCTGGGCGACAGCGGCAAAGCACGGCCGCGCACCGGCCGCAGGGTGGGCCAGCGCGTGCTCGGTGATGCGGCGGCTGAACCGGGATGCCGCAACGATACTGCGCGAGGCGGCGCCGAGGGCGGTCACGGATGTCACCGGCTTCGGCCTGATTGGCCACCTGCACGAGCTCCTGTCCGCCTCGGATGTCGACGGGGAGCTGTACGCCGCATCGGTTCCGGTGCTGGAAGGCACCCGTGCCCTGGCTGCCGCTGGCGAGGTTCCGGGTGGGACGCGGGCAAACCTCGAGCACGCCCGTGGGTGGTGTCGGTGGGACGCCGAGGTGACCGAGGTCGATCGACTTGTGTTGTGCGATGCTCAGACCTCCGGCGGCCTGCTGGCCGCGCTGCCCGGCAATGAGGTAGGGGAGCTGCTGACAAAGCTCGCCAGCAACGACCACCGCGCCGCCGTCATCGGTCGGGTGACAGGGACCGGAGAGGGAGGCATCCGCGTCCTGACGCGGGACCGTCCCTTGTGAGAGATCGCCGCTACGGCGTGGATCGTGGCGGTCCTTTGGAGCCCGGTTGTTGCGGCCGAGGAGCTCGATGACCACGGAGCGATGATTGAACCGCGAGGACGGGAAGAGCATGGCGATGGCTGGCGCATCGCCGGTCGCAGTAGGTCGCGAGTGGATGATCCGGGCTACACTCCGAGCGCGGCAGCGGCCGCCTCGACGTCCTCGGGGCGGACGTAGATGACGCAGCCGTACCCGCCACAGCCGCCCGCGACCCCGTTGGAGGCGAAGATGTTGACATGGGCGTCGGCAAAGGCGTGGTGGACCGCCGCCAGTGCTCCGAGATGGTCCTCCCCCTGGATGAGGAAAGCGTGCTGGGGGTTTTCGAGCGAGATGCCGGTTGCCTCGGCCGCACGCAGCAGCAGATCATCCTCCTCCGGGAACAGCATCAGCTGCGAGGTGCCCGGGCCGATCGGGACGGCGCTGAAGGCGAGCAGGTTGACGCCGTTGTCGGCGAGCTCCTTGAGGATGCGACATCCCTCTCCCGGACGGTCCTTGACGGTGGTGTGGTAGTACCGCACGAGCCTGACCTGACTGCGCATGGACTCCCTCCGGTGCTGTCGTCGGGCCCAGATTATCACGGAAGGTCGGGGTGGATCCCCATCCAGGGGCGGCCCGTCGGAGTTGCGCTGGGCCGATCTCGGCGATGTGCTCCCCAGACACGCAGTACCGGGCGCCTGGACGCCCGGTACTCGATCATGCTGTGTTCTCGTGCTCCGGCCGGGCAGTGGCCGGCCGGGCCGGTGTCACTGCTGACGGCGCAGAAGCTCGATGCCTGCGAGCACGATCAGCGCCAACAGGAGAGCGGCGCCGAGCGGCGTCGTCGACGGGATCCCCGCACCTCCCGGGGGGCCGGTGCCGAGATTCGTGGTAACCGTCTGGTTGTCGACCGTTGCGGAAACCGAACCGCCGGTGAACGAGGGACCCGCCGTGTACTGCGTGTTGGACTCCCCGGCCGAGGTCGTGCCGGTTGGAGGGGCGACCGTACCGCCGGTGCTGGCGTAGGCCACGGGCAGGCCGTCGGGCACATGGCACGATGCCGAGATGTCCATGCCGTCAGAGTTGCGGGTCAGGTCGGAGAGGATCTGTGACACATCGGCCGACGTGAGAACGCTCGGGTTGGCCGCGATGCTCAGGATCAGCCACGGGTCGGCATCCAGCGTGCCTTCCATGGTGTCGCACAGGGCCGTGACATCGTTGGGACCCGCGTTGCAGCCCCACCAGTTGTTCTCCGCGGTCACCGTCGGCGAGGTGCTGCCGAAGCCGAGCTCATTGCCGAAAATGCGGTTGCAGGACGCGTTGACGACGGAGCTGTCGTTCGGATAGCCGGCGCCGATCCCGATCTGGATGCCGATACCGTTGGTAAAGGTGTTGTTGGAGGTGATGGTGGCCGCCGTTCCGGCTCCGAAGTAGGTTGAGACCGCGATCCCTGCCGATGAAAGTACCTCGGCCGTCAGCGTGCCCTGGCTCAGGGTCGTCCGGTTGTTGGTCAGCGTCGCGTGTGCGCCGCCGCCGACCTCGATGCCGTAGTTGAGGCCGGGAAAGGCGCCAAGGCCGATGAAGGTGCTGTCCTGGACGATGCCGTTCGTGACGCCGGGACCGAAGAGCAGGATGCCGTCGCGCCCGAACGCCTGGATCGTGCAACCGGTGACTGTCACATTGTTGGAGGCAGCGATGGCGTAACCGGCATACTGCGGCCCGGTCGCCTCGTACTGGATCGCGTTCAGGGTGCAGCCGGTGAAGGTGGCGGTACCGCTGACGCGGAAGCCCTGGTGCACCTTGTGACCGTTGCCGTCGAAGTTCAGGTTCTGCACGGTTACGTTGACGCCCGCCGGCACCAGGAACCAGCCCCGGTTGTCACCGGAGGTCCCGGTGTCAACGCCGGCCCGGACCACCTCGGCGCCGGTGGCGCCACGCAACGTCACGCTCTTGGACAGGTTGACCTGACCCTCAACGAAGTCAGCCACGACCTCGAGCGTGTGACCGTTGAGGGTCGTCGGGTCGTTGATCGCGTCCTGGATCGAGTTGTAGAACGTGCCGGTATTGACGTTCCTGACCTCGTTCGCCTGCGGCGCGTTGGGCGCCATGCTGTGAACGACGCGACGACCCTCGAACGCGTGGTCGGCGCTGTTCCCGAAGCTGGACGGAACGACATGAGCGTCTGCCGCAGCAACACAAACGAGGCTCACCAGAACAGCGACAAGAGCGTACCTCGTAAAACTGCCGGCCTGCAATATTCGACTGCCCATTGTGCTTTCCTCCTCCACCTGTCCCGGCACCCGGAGACGTGCCTCAGTTAACGTGTCCAGGTCTCACTGGAACGAGTCTACTGCAACTACAAACGGCTTGTCCAGACTGAGAAGACCGAATTCTCCCGGCTCGTCTCGGCAATCTCAAGTCCCACATCGCTGCGCAGAGGCGCCCTGCTGGGCAGAGCTCGGTTGTACCGGGAGGATCATTGTCGTGGGACTTCGCCGTTCCGGGTTCTTCACGAGCTCGCGTAAAGAGATCAGCAGACTGCGAACAGCACAGCCATCACTGGCGGACCAGCGGTTGCCGAGGATGACGAGTAGATCAACCCTCGCTGGCGTGAGCGGTACCGGTGCCCAGGAGACCGCGGACGTGGTCATCCGCGAGCCGGTAGTACACCATGCGTCCATCGCGGCGAGCGTGCACCAGGTCACGGTCGCGGAGCAGGCGGAGCTGGTGGCTGACGGCCGATACCGACAGGCCAGCCAGCACGGCGAGGTCGCAGACGCAGAGCTCTTCGATCACGGTCAGGGCGTGGAGAACCTTGAGCCTTGTCGGATCCGCGAGGGCGGAGAAGAGCCGGCTCAGGCTCTCGATTGTCGACGCGGGCAACGCCCGTCTGCCGACATAGCTGACAGCCTCAGGGTCGATCTCGCGGATGGAACAGACGGAGCCTTCAAGATCCTTCGTGCTCACACCGGTATTCTTCCAGAGTGGGGCAGATCGGTCAATGTCCGGGGGTGAAGACCAGTGCGCCGAGGGTCCGAAGCAGGACGAGCCCGTACAGACGTGGGCCATAGTGGCGTAGGAAGAACAGGTCGTACTCCAACTTGACGGCGTGGTCTTCGGGCCACGTGCAATAGGTATGATTCACCTGGGCCCAGCCGGTGATGCCGGGTCTGACCGAGTAGCGGAAAGCGTAGAACGGGATGAGCCGCTCCAGCTCGGTTGCGACCTCCGGCCGTTCCGGCCGTGGCCCGACCAGACTCATCTCACCCTTCAGGACGTTCCACAGCTGAGGCATCTCGTCGATTCGCCATCTTCGCAGTAGTCGTCCGACGGGGAACACACGGCTGTCATTCACGGTGGCGAACCGGGGCCCGTCCGGCTCGGCGTTGCTCTTCATCGTACGGACCTTGTGGAGCACGAAAGGGCGGCGGAAGCGACCAAGACGCACCTGCCGGTAGAGCACCGGTCTTCCGGTCGAGATCAGCACGGCGAGACCGCTGACCAGGAATAGGGGCAAGCCGAGGATGAGGAGGACACAGGCGCCGACGACGTCGAGCAGGCGCTGGATGTGGCGGAAGGGCGTGGTCGCCAGCGATGAGAAGTCACCGGTCGCAATGAACCAGCGCGCGTCGACCTGGCGGATGGGGATCCGACCGCTCAGCGCCGCGTAGGCGGCCGGCGCATCGACCACGGTCTTGCCCGAGAAGTTGAGTTCGGCGAGGAGGTCGAACGTTGCTGTGTCGCCCGGCTCAGCAACGATGAGCATGTCGGCGTTTTCGACGCCGTCCAGCTGCGACTGGATTCTGTCCCTCACTGGCAGCGCGGGAAGATGGAGGGTGATGCGAAACGGTGGAATCGGGCAGGCGGCAAGCGCCGCTCGTAGCTCATCGACGATCGGCCCGCTACCGATGAGGACCGCGGTCGCGGTGGGACGGCGGGCGGCCGTCGTGACCCAGATGAGCCGCGAAACGCCGATACCGAGAATCGTGAAGATGACCGTCAGAACCAGCAACCCACGCCCGAAGCGCCAGGGCGGTACGAGGTAGACACCGAAGGCGATCGCCATCGGCAATGTGATGGCAAGGGCTAGAACCCGGACCAGCAGCTGGTCGATCGAGCGCCACGACGTCGGCCTGTAGAGATCGAAGGTCGTGGCCAGACCCAGGACGCTGGCGAGGCCCCAGACCACGAGACCCGGGTGTTGGGCCAACTCGTTGAGGGTCTGAGGGAGCAGTTGAGCCGGGAACCGGATCCACGCTGCCGCGAAACCGGCGACCAGCGTCACAGCTATGTCGACGGCGGCGATGACCAGCCGGTCGAGGTCGCTGACAGATGTCGGGCCAAACATGCAGGCCATTCTTCGCGCACAGCCGCAGGCTGTCAACTCCGGATCATGGCGTTCTCCAGATGCTTGAACAGCTGCTCCAAGGCTTGTCACTTTTCTTCACAAGGCCTATAATGACGGGGTGACGACACGAAATCTGCCCCTTACGGCTGGAAAGCCACAACTCACAACGGCGCAGGTGCGTGGAGATCGACAGCGGTCCGAAAACACGATGACGGTCGCCTTGAGCACACTGAGCCAGATCTAAGGAGGGAGCATGTCCGCGCTAAAGGAGAAGCTGTTCGAGAAGATCCAAGCCCACCGGCCACGGATCACGCGCCTGGTCAAGGAATTCGGAGACGTCAAGATCAGTGATGTCACGATTGCGCAGGCGATCGGCGGGGCCCGAGGTGTCAAGTGCCTGGTGACCGATATTTCCTACCTGGACCCGTTCGAGGGGATCCGCTTCCGCGGCATGACGATCCCGGAGACGTTCAAGGCCCTCCCCAAGGTGCCCGGGTCCGAATACCCCTACGTGGAAGCGCACTGGTACCTCCTGCTCACCGGCGAGGTGCCGACGAAGGAGCAGACGCTCGAGGTCGTCAAGGAGTTCAAGGAGCGGGCCAAGGTGCCGCAGTACGTTTACGACCTGCTGCGCACGATGCCGAGGGACACGCACCCGATGACCATGTTCTCGGCCGCCATCCTCGCGATGCAGCGCGAGTCCGTATTCGTGCAGCGGTACCAGGAGGGCATGAGCAAGATGGACTACTGGGATCCGATGTATGAGGATGCCAGCAACCTCTTTGCACGCCTGCCGGTGATCGCCGCCTACATCTACCGGATGAAGTATCGCGGCGACACGCCGATCGCTGGCGACCCCAACCTCGATTTCGGCGGTAACTTCGCCCACATGATGGGGATCCCCCATCCCTACGACGATGTCGCCCGCATGTACTTCATCCTCCACTCCGATCACGAGTCCGGGAACGTCTCGGCGCACACGGTGCACCTCGTGGCCTCTGCGCTGTCCGACGCGTACTACGCGCTGTCCGCCGGCATCAACGGGCTCGCCGGTCCGCTCCATGGGCTGGCCAACCAGGAAGTGCTGCGCTGGACCCAGACCTTCATGGACAAGCTGGGCGGCCAGCTGCCGACCAAGGAGCAGTTGGAAGAAGCGCTGTGGGACACCCTGAACAGCGGCCAGGTGATCCCGGGCTACGGCCACGCAGTACTGCGCAAGACCGATCCCCGGTACACCGCGCAGCGTGAGTTCTGCCTCAAGAACCTCCCGGACTACCCGTTGTTCAAGCTCATCAGCATGATCTACGAGGTGACGCCGCCGATCCTGGAGAAGCAGGGCAAGGCCAAGAACCCGTGGCCGAACGTCGATGCCCAGTCGGGTGTCGTGCAGTGGTACTACGGGGTCACCGAGTACGACTTCTACACCGTCCTGTTCGGTGTCGGTCGTGCCATCGGCGTGCTCGCTAACATCATCTGGGACCGCGCGCTCGGCTATGCCATCGAGCGGCCCAAGTCACTGACCACCGACATGCTGGAAGAGAGCGCCGGCATCAAGAAGTAGCCGGTTCTTCCACGCCGAGGAGCACAGGGGGATGCCCACCGGGCATCCCCCTGTTTCTTGCTGGTTCGCTTCAACCACAACCTGCCCCGGCAGCGTCACAATCGTGCGATTGAGGCCGTCACCCTGCAGCCGTCACAGCTCCTTGATGGCGGCGATCAGGTCGAGGATCGCCTTCTTCCCGTCTCCGAAGTACATGAGTACATTATCAGCCGCGAACAGAGGGTTCGGAATCCCTGCGAAGCCGGGGCTGAGGCTGCGCTTGATGACCACGACGGTCCGCGCCTTGTCGACATCGATGATCGGCATCCCTGCGATCGGGCTCGAGGGGTCGGTGCGGGCGACCGGGTTGACGACGTCATTGGCCCCGACAACGATCGCAACATCGACCTGCGCCATTGATGGGTTGATCTCGTCCATCTCATGGAGCTTCTCGTACGGGATGTCGGCTTCGGCGAGAAGCACGTTCATGTGCCCCGGCATCCGTCCGGCGACCGGGTGGATCGCGAACTCGACGTCGACACCGTTCGATTCCAGGAGGTTTGCGAGGTCGCGGACGGCATGCTGGGCCTGGGCTACTGCCATGCCGTATCCGGGGACGACGACAACGCGCTGTACGCCGTCCATGAGCATCGCGACCTCCTCGGCTGATGCTGACTTGACCGTCGTGTACACCTCCTCCGCATCCGGAGTCTCGGAGGTGGGCCCCATGACTCCGAAGAGTACGTTCACGAGAGAGCGATTCATCGCCTTGCACATGATCTTGGTCAGGATGATGCCGGAGGCGCCGACGAGAGAGCCGGCGATGATGAGCACTGTGTTGTCGATGACGAAGCCGGTAGCTGCCGCCGCCAGGCCCGAGTAGGAGTTGAGGAGCGCGATGACGACCGGCATGTCGGCACCGCCGATCGAGATGGTGAGGAGGACGCCGAGCACGCCAGCCACACCAACGAGCGCCCAGAACAGGAGGAAGTTGTCGGCGTGCTGAACGAGAAGCACACCGAGCACGATCGACAGCACGGCAGTCAGGATCTTGACGGTGTCCATGCCGGGGAAGCGGTCCTTCTTGATGAGCAGGATTCCTGCGATTGCGGCGGCCGAGAGCATCATCAGTATCGACAGTGGGCCGAACCCCAGTGACAGGCCGTACCAGATGCCTCCCGCTGCCACCAGCAGCGAGAAGCTGAACTTCACGAGCTTCTGCCAGGGGTGGAGCTTCCAGCGAACCGCAAGGAACTCGGCCAGCTTACCGAAGGCGACGTAGCTGCCGAAGAACGTGACGGATCCGATGATGCCGGAGGCCACGGTGGCAATCCGCATCTGGAGGGATGCTTCGCCAGCCGACAGCGCGTGGGATGCGGCAACCAGGGCCGCGCCGGCGACCAGAACCGAAGCGCCTCCACCGAAGCCGTTGAAGAGGCCGACCATCTCCGGCATGGACGTCATCTTCACTCGGAGCGCGGTGACGGCGCCGACGACGGTACCGGCGGCGATGCCGATGAGAATGTAGGCCCAGTCCTGCTGCTGGCTCAACAGCGTCGCAGCGATCGCCAGCAACATGCCGAGCGTGCCGACGAGGTTGCCGCGCACTGCCGTACGCGGATGGGCCATCCACTGCAGGTCGAGGATGAAGAGGACCGCAGCGACCAGATAGATGATGTTGACCAGGTGCTGGCTGAGCATCTGCGACTCCCTACTTCCTCTTGAACATCTTGAGCATGCGGTGGGTCACCAGAAAGCCGCCGACGACGTTGATGGTGGCGAACGCCACCCCAATTGTCGCCAAGAGCTTGGCCAGCGGAGCCTCGTGGAGAGCGCCGGCGAGCACCAGCGAGCCGATGATCGTGATTCCGGAGATCGCGTTGGACCCTGACATGAGCGGCGTGTGCAGGGTCGGCGGCACCTTGGCGATGACCGCAAAGCCGACGTAGATCGCCAGCACGAAGACTGTCAGCAACATGACGATGTCGGTCATTGTGAGTCCTCCCCTCCAACCGGGTCTGAGGTGCTCGGCTTGAGCATAGGATGAATGACCTCGCCCGAACGGGTGACCAGAGTCCCGGCCGTAATCTCGTCGTCCATGTCGAGCACGAGGGAGCCGTCCTTCACGAGGTGCAGGAGGAAGGTCGAGATGTTCTTGGCGTACATCTGGCTGGCGTGGTAGGGGACGGTGGACGCCAGGTTGAGCGGTCCAAGGATCGTCACTCCCTGATGCCTGACGGACTCGTCCGGGCGCGTCAGCTCGCAGTTGCCGCCACGTTCTGCGGCGAGGTCCACCACGACCGAGCCCGGTTCCATGCTCTCCACCATCTCGGTGGTGACGAGCACCGGAGCCTGCTTGCCGGGGATTGCCGCCGTCGTGATGACGACACTGCTCGCGGCCACCACCCGGGCCATCATCTCGCGCTGCTTGCGGTAGAACTCCTCGCCCAACTCCTTGGCGTAGCCGCCGGCATCCTCGCTCTCGGTACTCTCGAGCTCGAGCTCCACGAACTTGGCACCGAGGCTCATCACCTGCTCCTTGACGGCCGGTCGCACGTCATACGCTTCGACCACAGCGCCGAGACGGCGCGCGGTGGAGATTGCCTGCAGGCCGGCAACCCCGGCTCCGACGATGAATACCTTCGCCGGCGCGACCGTGCCGGCAGCCGTCATCATCATTGGGAACATGCGCGGCAGCGAGTCGGCGGCCACCAGAACCGCCTTGTAGCCGGCGATTGTCGCCATCGAGGACAGCGCATCCATGCTCTGAGCGCGGGTGATGCGCGGCATCATCTCCATCGACAGCAGAGTCACCCCGGCCTGCGCCAGCAGACTGGTGGATTCATGGGCGAGAAGCGGGTCACAGAAGCCGATGACGGCCTGCCCCTCCCTGAAAAGCGGCAGGTCCGACCGGCCGGCCTCCGGATTGGCACCGAGCGCCCTGACCTGGAGGATCAGGTCCGCCTGAGAGAACACATCGGCCCGGTCATTGGCGATGCGCGCTCCCTTGGCCTCGAAGGCGGCGTCGGGGAAGCCGGCCTCGGAACCTGCGCCCGGTTCGACCACGACCTCGAGCCCAGCTCGCGTGAGGGAGGGGACGGTCGCTGGGATCAGCGCCACCCGCCTCTCGTTTGGGTAGGTTTCCTTTGGAACACCGACGATCATTCGGATCAGCCCCTTTCGATGCCGCAGACCTCGTTGATCAAGGACCGTGGTATGTCACGCCGTCAGAATTATACCTGGTTGTGACGTCGTCTCGGGAAAGGCCGTGGTTCGATCGCCTCACGCGGGGAGATCGGCTCCGGAACCCCTTGTCGAGATGGGGAGTGGCGTGTATACTCCGGCGCCCAAGGGCGAGGCCAGCTGAGCCCTTTTCCGATGCGGGAGGGAACGGTGACCATGGATCTGCTACGAGAGCTTACACAGGACCAGTTGCGAACGGATTTGCCGGACTTTCGACCAGGCGATACAGTGAAAGTCCACGTACGGTTGAAGGAAGGGAACAAGGAACGGATCCAGGTGTTCGAGGGGTTGGTCATCGCCCGCAAGCACGGAGGGATCTCCGAGACCTTCACCGTTCGGAAGATCTCCTCAGGCGTCGGTGTCGAGCGCTCGTTCCCGCTGCATGCTCCGAGCATCGCAGCCATCGAGGTGTCCCGGCGCGGCAGGGTGCGGCGAGCGAAGCTCTACTACATCCGCAAGCTGAGGGGCAAGGCGGCTCGCATCAAGGAGGCTCCGCGCAAGGCGTGAGCGAAACGCTCGGAGGCCGTGACCGCCACCTGCTGAGGCGGGCTCGACGGGTTGTCGGCATCGATGAGGTCGGCCGGGGCCCCCTAGCCGGGCCCGTCGTGGTTGCAGGGGTCGGCTGGAGCCGGATCCCGCGCCATCCTCAGGTCCGAGACTCGAAGTCGATCTCCAGCTCGATTCGCCGACGGGTGGCACGCTGGATACGCCGCGAGAGCGACAGTTGGGTCGTGGTCGAGGTCTGGCCCGAGGTCATCGACGAGGTGAACATCCTGCGTGCGACCAGGATCGCGATGGAAGCGGTTTGCCGCCATCTGTATGGTGAAAGAACAATTGTGGTTGTGGACGGTGTCCGACTGGACGCGAGAGGCGACGAGTTGATCGTGGAGAACCGGGCGGACTCTCGCTACTTCTGTGTCGCCTCGGCGTCGATTCTCGCCAAGGTCCATCGCGACGACGTGATGACGAGGCTGGCCGAGCGCTACACCCACTGGGGATGGGAGCGGAACATGGGCTATCCGACGCTGGAGCATCGCCGAGCGCTCGATCTCCATGGCCGGAGCCACCTTCATCGCAAGAGTTTCAAGTGGTGTCCTGTGCTAACATGCGAGGAGCGGTAGCCGCCGCGGAAGGACTCGTTAGGGGATGGCCATCAACCGGGACAAGGTTCTGCGCGAAGCGGAAAAGCTGGTCCAAAAGGGAAGGATCGAGCAGGCGATTCGTGAGTACGAGAAGCTGCTCAAAGCCAACCCGAACGATGCCAATACCATCAACCGCGTTGGTGACCTGTACGGTCGGGTCGGTCAGGTCGACAAGGCGGTCGAGCTCTACGAGCGCATAGCGGACTACTTCACCCAGGATGGCTTCACCTCGAAGGCCATAGCGATCCTGAAGAAGATCAACCGTATGGCGCCGCAGCGGCTCGATATCTTCGACAGGTTGGCCGATCTCTACCTGCAGCAGGGCCTTCTGGTCGAGGCTCGGAGTCAGTTCCAGATCCTCTCCGACTGGTATGGGAAGAACGGTGATGTCGAGAACGTAATCCGGGTGCAGCGCAAGCTCGTCCAGCTTGCCACTGATGATCACGTTGCACACCTCCGGCTGGCGGATGCGCTGATGCAAGCGGAGCAGCACGAAGAGGCCATTACCGAGTATGAGCGGCTCGGGCTTCTCCTGCTGGAGCGGGGCAAGCTCGACGAAGCCGACCGTCTGTACAGGCACGTGCTGAGCCTCGAACCGCCGCGCGGTGAGTTCTTGGAACCGTTCTGCAGGGCGCTCTTGGATGGCGGCCGCGTGTCCGACGCCAACGAGATGATCCAGGCAGGCCTTCGGCTTTCTCCGAACCATCACGGGCTTCGCGCGCTCAACGCACGCCTGCTCCTGGAACAGGGTGACAAGAAGGCGGCAATCGAGGAGGCCGAGGAGCTCTTGGGCGAGCAGCCGGAAGACAACGAGCTGCGGGCGGTCGTGGCGAGCGCCGCGCTGGAAAACGGCGACGTCGGTCAGGCTCGCGATCTTCTGCTGCCGGTGGCTGAGGCCGCCATTCGCGGCGGCGAGTTCCGAAAGGCGCAAGAGCTTCTGCAAGGGTTGCTCAAGGCCGATCCCGAGGACGCACAGGTTCTCACCTGGGCATTGCGAGCCTATGAGCCGACGGACAACGAAGAGATGGTCTTCACTCTCAAGGCGGCCCTGGCGGAGCGTCACTTCAGCGAAGACAGGCCGGCGCAGGCCCTGCGGCTCTACCTCGAGCTGGCAGAATCCGATCCTGACAACAAGCTCTTCCGGGAGCGCCTCAACTCGCTGTCGGCAGCTTCTGAGGCCGGCGGCGACCGGGCCGTCGAGCCGCCCGTTGGGTTGAAGACGCCGACGAGGCTGGTACCTGACACGGAAGCAGTTGACCTTTCAGAGGTTGCCGACGAAGGAGAAGACCTTCAGTTGGCGATCGAGGCAGAGGTGCAAGCCGGTGCAGCAGCCTCCGACCCCGCGGTTCCGGCGACTTTCGACCCGCAGGAGAGGCTGGCAGAGGCAAATGTCTTTACCAAGTACGGCTTGGTGGACAAGGCTGTACGCCATCTAGAGGAGATCATCGAGCACTATCCGGGTCTCCTCGAGGCGCGTGAGAAGCTCGTTCTTCTGTATGTCGAGGAGGGAAGGCGGGAAGAGGCCAGGCAGGTCGCGAATCCCCTGATTGATCACTACTCCTCGGTCGACGACCGGCAGGCACTGGAGGCGCTTGAGAGGGCCCTGAATCTGGCGCCCACCGAAGGCGAGCCAGTCGCGGAGGTCGAGGAGCTGGGAGAAAGCGATGTGCTGTACATCGATATCGATGACGGTTTGGCGGCCGGCGGCGCCCGAACTGGTGCTGGCGAGGCCGTCACGCTTGAAGCAGCAGAAGATGCCGGGAAGGCGGGCGAGGAGTCGCGCATCGAGCTGCCAGCCGAGGCGGAGAGAGAGCTCATAGGCGAGGTGGCGGCCACGACTCCGCCGGCCGTCGGCGTGCAGAGCTTCGTGCTGGAGGAGCTGGAGGAGCTGGAGCGATCTCTGGGGACGGCTGCCAGGAAAGACATGCCCGAGGGTGCGGAGCCTGCAGTGCCGGCGGCGACCCTCGAGCCAACTGAGGGCGCGGAGAGTGTCGCCCCCGAGGCGAAGCCCGAACCAGTGCGGACAGCGGTACCGGAGGAGATGGTCGACATCACAGGGGCGTTCACGGGGCCTCCCGTCGACGACCTCGAACAGATCGACTTCTACATTGCTCAGGAGCTCTTCGAGGACGCCCTCCGCGTCCTGACCGACCTGGAGTTGCAGTTTCCAGACGACCCTGAGGTCAGGGAACGCCGGCTCCGCCTCAAGGAGAAGGGCGTCATCCTCGAGCAGCCGGAGGCGGTGGGTGCGGAGCGGCCCGAGGACCTGTTTGCCGAAGAAGAGGACTACATCGACCTTGCTCGTGAGCTGGAGCAGGAGCTCGCAGCCGAGGAGGCGATGGTCGAAGAGGCGACCGGCCGTGGCAAGGGTGAGGCACTGCTGGAAGAGGTGTTTCGCGAGTTCCAGAGGGGAGTTGCCGAGCAGCTTTCGGAAGAGGACTCCGACACACACTTCAACCTTGGCATTGCATACAAGGAGATGGGCCTGCTGCCCGAGGCGATCGGCGAGTTCCAGATCTCGGCACGCGATGCCGGGTTCTTCGTGGAGAGCTGCTCGATGATCGGTGTGTGCTACCTGGAGCAGGGGCTGTTCGAGCAGGCCACCCAATGGTATCGCAAGGCGTTGTCAACGCCCGACCTGAGCCCGGAAACGAAGCTGGCACTGCTGTACGATCTGGGATCCTCGCTCGAGGCAGGTGGCGACGAGAGCGAAGCGGTCAGCGTCTTCACGGAGGTGGCCGGGATTGATGCGAGCTTCAGGGATGTCGTCGATCGCCTTCAAGGTCTCCGGCAGCAGCGCCAGGCCAATTAGAGACCAGGCCGGACACCCCGATTCGGCTGCGATTCGCGATCCGGAGCCATCTGCGCGTTTTTCGCTTGTCGCACGTCTCCAACGTACCTGCAGGTACGCCTGCGACGTGCTCCGGCGCGAGAAAACGTACATCTGACCCCGTCTCGCGAGTCTCGCTACGAACGGGATGTCCGGCCTGGCTTCTGAGAGTGTCTACATCGCAGGTCGTCCAGTTCAACGGTAATGGCTGGAGGGAAGCTTTCGTGAACTGCGCCGCACGCATCCAGGAGTCAGTCCTGGGGGGCTTGGCCGGATGGGTCGGATGGGTCAGGGCGGCGTGTTCCGAAGCCGGACGAGCGGCGGTTCGTGATGGCGTTGAGGAGCGCGAGCGAGCGCTCGATCCGAGCGGCAGTGATGATCCCGACCAGATTCCCCGCATCATCCAGGACGGCAGCGGCCTCGGCGCCGTCCCCCTTCATCTGCTCGGAAGCCTCGGACAGCGGGGCCGTCAGGAGGATCGGACGGGCCAATCTCTGCATGAGGGCACGCGCCTCCAGGGGTGGACCAGGAATCCGGGACTGTGCTCTCCAAACGCTGGCTGCGGGGAGATAGCCAACCACGGCACCGGCCGTGCCAACCGCGAAGTCAGTTCCGGGGTGCTCCTGTGAGTAGGAGCGGAGACCTTCCAAGGTAGCGTCGGGGGCGACGACCTCGATCCGGCGCTTCACGAGGTCCCCAACCCGCTGCCTCTCCAGGATCAACATCGGTTGGATGCGCTGGAGCTCGGCGGTGGCCCCGAGTACGACGATCAGGCCGATGAGGCCCAACCAAGGGTTGTAGGCCAGGCCCCACACCAGGAGCAGGATGCCGAGTATCTGCCCGATCGAGCCGGTGATTCGTGTTGCTTTCACGTGTCCCACGGCGCCGGCCAGGAAACCGCGAAGGGCCCGCCCGCCATCGAGGGGAAGCGCGGGGACGAGGTTGAACAGGCCCAGCACGAGGTTGGCCCAAAACAGCGATTCCGGGAGGTTCGCCAACCGGGCCCCGGGCAGGACAGGGCCTGCGACCCGCTGACCGAGGAAGATCAGCAGTATGGCGGCGAGCGAAAGGTTGACGAGCGGGCCGGCGACGGCGATCCGTGCTTCGGTGGCTCCTGCAGGGGGAGGTCCAGACAGGATTGCAATGCCACCGAACGGGTAGAGGACAATCCTCTCTACTGAGACCGCGCTCGCCCTGGCGACGACCGAGTGACCAATCTCATGCAGGGCGACGCAGACGAACAGAATGAGGACGAACACGGTTTCGGCAACGGCTCCGTTGAAACCGGTCCGGCGGCCTGCCTGCCAGGAAAGAAAGAGCAGCAGGACCGCGAAGGTCGAGTGCACGTGGATCGGGATCCCGGCGACACGTCCGATGCGTGGAGACCATTTGGCAATGCCTCTCACTCCTTCATTGTGCCATTGTGAGCGGCCACGACAGCGCCCTGGATCACCGATGTCGTGTCACTCCGACTCGTGCACAGAGGTCGGTCAGAGGACATCCCGAGCAGCGAGGCGAGGTAGGGTGGCAGCGGTTCTGTCCGAAGGTGACGAGTAGATCGTTGATGGGAATCCAGAGGTCGCGCGGGATCCGCTGCTGCAGCTGGAGCTCCGTTTGCCGTGGATTCGAGCTGTCCACGATACCGAGGCGGTTGGAGATTCTGTGGACGTGGGTGTCCACACAGATTGCGGGGATCCCGAAGCCGAGTCCGAGAACCAGGTTTGCGGTCTTGCGTCCGACTCCCGGCAGACCCAGCAGATCCTCCTCGCATTCCGGCACCATGCCGTCATGATCGGAGCACAGCCGTGATGCCAGCTGCTTCAGCTGCGCGGCCTTCGTCCGGTAGAACCCGGCTGGGTAGATTGCCAGCGCGATCTCGGCCTCATTGAGATCCGCCATGGTCTGTGGAGACTGGGCCAGCCGGAACAGGCGCTGCGCGGCGGCATGGGTGACTTGGTCCTTGGTCCTCAGGGAGATGATGCAGGAAACCAGAAGGTGAAACGGCGAGCGGGTCGCTCGCTCCACCTCAGCAAGTGTTGTTACGCGACAGCCTTCTCGGAACTCCTCGAGCCGAGAGGCCAGGTCGTATACCCGTGCTTCAGTCCACCCAGCCAACCTCACCTCCAACCTCCGAGTCGTCGGGTTTCCGCCCCAGCGACAGCGCGACCAGCGCCAGCGTGCCGACGGCGGCGCCGGTCAGGCCCGGTTCCCATCCGAGCATCCGCTGGCCGGCGTGCTGGAGCTCCAGAGCAAGCTGCGTCAGTGGTCCGATGGCGAGTGCCGCGATAGCGCCCCTCCGGGTGGCTCCCGGCCAGTTGAGACCGAGCAGGATGACGGGAAGCAGGGCAGCGGTGAACGTTCCCCAACCGAGAATGCCGAGCAGCCCCACAGTTGTCTCCGTGTGGAAGGCGAGGAGCAGTGCAGCGGCACAGACAGTCACGGTGGCAACTCGTGCCGGTCCCAGCGATGGCGCCGGGGAGCGACCTACTGCGAGCGGGAAGTCACGTACCAGGGCTGCGGCCACCAGGTTCATGAGCGTTGCTGCCGTTGACATCACGGCCGCGGCGATAGCAACGACGGCCAGCCCCAGCAGGGCGCCTCCCGCTGCTGACAGGAATGCCGGCGCCAACTGGTCTGGGCTGGTGAGATGGAGAGTGCCGTCGGCCCACAGTGCCGTGGCGCCAACACCCAACCCGACCCAGACGGTCAGAACGGCGCCCAGCGCCGCCGTCATGACGAGCGGCATCCAGCGCAGGCTCCGGCTGTCCTTGAGGAGCAGGAACTTCTGCAGGTAGTGTGGCTGTGCGCAGGTGCCGAGGCCGAACAGCAGGAAGAGAGACAGTGCTGAGACTGTCCCTGGCGCTCCCCATGCGTCGAGCAGCTCGGGCCTCAGGTGAGAGATTGTCCGAACCGCCGCCGCGGGTCCTCCCACTCGCCACAGGGCTGCCACGGAAATCGCCACCGCGGCGACGGCCATGACGAGACCCTGGGCGGCCTCAGCGACCAGCCCGGCACGCATCCCGCCGGCCGCCGTGTAGAGGGTCGTGGCCGCGAAGAGGGCAGTGGCGGCCTGCCAGCCGGGAACGTGAATCAGGACCTCTCCCAGCACACCGACGCCCTTTGCCTGGACCGCGAGCATCGCTATGCCGCCTGCGGCGACGGCCGCCGCGGCCATGCCCCGCGGGAGCCCGTCGCCGAACTTCGCCGCCACGATGTCCGGGATGGTGAGGCAACCGTGGGTTCGTGCGAGGTCGACCAGGGGCTCGCCGACCGCCCAGCACTGCAGGGCGCCGGTTAGGGGCGCCGAGAGAATGATCCACAGGCTCGCTGCACCCATCGTGGCGAACAGACTGGGACCCCCGATGAACACGAATGCCGAGAGGCCGGCGGCGGTGCCGCCGAGACCAGCGAGGATCGAGCCTGCACGTCGGGAGGCAGCGAAGAAGCCCGTGGCATCTCGCGCCTCCCGTGCCCCCCACACTGCGAGCAGGATGGCGAGAACGGCAAGCACCGCCCAAGCAATCACCGGCTGACTCCGTTGCCGGTCGGGAATGTCAGGGCGTAGACGAGAGGCACGAGGGGTGTGAGGAAGACTGCCAGCGACAGCTGCACAACCAGCGTCATCGGTGAGGCCGAGGGAAGCAAGAAGAGGGTCCCTTCCGCCGCCGCGATAGTCAGCGCCGTCACGCCGAGAAACAGCGCCAGAGGCCTGCGGAGAGGCTGTGGCCGGCGGCGCAGCGCTAAGGCTGCGACGATGGCCGGAGTCGCTGCGGCAAGAATCGCCGCAACCAACGCAGCCCCCGAGGCTGCCGTGGCGAGCCAACCCGCCGCCAACACCACGGCCATCGCCGGAACAGGGGAGCGGTGCATTGCGAGATGATGGCCGTTCGGGGCGGTGCGGTCAACGTGCAGCGAAATCAAGCGTCTCAAGAGGTGCCGCGCGGCGGGGGTCTCGTGATTGAAAACGCCCGCAGACGACGCGTCACGGCCCTCGCCGCTCGGCTGTCCTGTGGGCGGTCCCTGGGCGGCCGTCAGCTGCGGTGGTCAGCCTTCGGAGCGGGGCGCCGATTCTTCATCCCAGAAGCTCGGGATGGCCTCGACCTCGTCCGTGTAGATCTCGAACACACCAATCAGGCGCGTGACCTCGAGCAGGTTGTAAACCTTGGGCGTGAGGTTGAGCAGCTTGAGCTCTGCTCCGTGCTGGCTGCAGGTCGTCTTGCAGCGGATCAGCTCGCCGAGACCTGAGGAGTCCATGACCTTCAGCTCTTTGAGGTTGACAATAATGTTCTTCAGCCCTTCATCAAGCAGCTCGAGAAGGCGACCCCGCAGAGCCACATCACCCTTTCCCAGGGTCAGCTTGCCGCTGAGGTCCATGATGGCCACGGGTCCGTAGTACCGCGTCTCGATCCTCATGCGTTGCCCCCATCTCGGCGGTGGGCAGCAGTCGTTTTCCATTCCGCCGTTCGGCCAAGTATACGGCGCTGGTTCTCCGAAGGATACCCTCCGGCTGTGTGCCGCCCGGCGGCGAGTCTGCCTCTGGCCGGGGGCTGCGGCACGACCGCTCCGGCATCGCCCGAGAGTGCGGGTCGAGAGCTTTCAGGTTGCGTCGAGCTCCGAGGTACAGTGTCCGCAACGGGTTGCCTTGGCTGGAACCTCCGAGAGGCAGTAGGGACAGCTCTTGGTTGTGGGCTCCGCTGCCGGCTCCGCCTCCTTCGCCTTCAGGCGGTTCAGCTGGCGCACGACGATGAATATCGCGAACGCGACGATGACGAAGTCAATCACCGTGTTCACAAAGGCGCCGTAGGCAATGACCGGAGCCCCCGCCTGCCGGGCGGCCTCGAGGCTCTCGTAGCCTCTCCCTGAAAGGTCGATGAACAGCTTCGAGAAATCGATGTTGCCGGCGAGCAGGCCGATCGGCGACATGAGTACGTCGCCGACGAACGAGGACACGATTTTCCCAAACGCAACACCGAGGATGATGCCTATTGCCATGTCCATCACGTTGCCGCGCAAAGCGAACTTCTTGAACTCCTCGAGCATGATCACACCTCTTCAGAAGCTCACAACCAGAGAGACCTTGGTCGTCGAATCGGTGTTGTCGAACCCCGGAACCGGCTCACTGTAGTACCGAACTTCATAGCCCAGTTTGACGGCCAAGCTCCCGCTCAGAGCAGACTGGATGGCGGTCTCGGAAGTGGCTCTCCAGTTCCCTGTTTCTTCGAAGTTGGGGTACCAGATCAGTCGCTCGGACAGCTCGATTCCCTGGCGCGGCTTCCACGAGTAGGTGAGGCCGGCGAGACCGCCGAGAGAGTTGCTGCTGTCGCCCGTGACCAGATCCTCCTTGGTCCACGTCAGCCCGCCGTCGACTGTGAGGGTGTGGACCGGGCCCGACAGGGCCGTGTAGGTGACGCCGGTCTCCATGATGCCGCGAAGATCGAAACCGGCGAATGTATCGCGCTCCCCGGAGAGTCCCGCGAACACCGCCCACCGCTCGTTGAGGGAGCGTTGGCCGCGCAGCTTGGCGCCGTACCTTTCGGCGGTTGTCAACCCGCTGTCTTCGGACTTCAGGTAGCCGGCCGTGATCTCGACGCCCCACGGGTCGGGAGCCCGCTTCAGGGCGAGGTCGAAGCCGAGGGTCTGTGTGTCGGTGTTCCCACTCGTGGCCAGAAAGGCGAGGCCCGCGGAGCCGCTCCAGGGCTTGGCCGTAGGCTGGTCCTCGGCAGCCGCCCCGGCGGCGGCCGTCAAGGCAAAGATGAGGAGGAGAGGTGCAACGCGACTGAGGTTTTGGTCGGGTAACATGTAGCCTCTCCTTCCGGCCAGAGGCAGCTTGACAGCACGCATGCCTCCGAGACGCGTTCCGGCCATTCTCCATCTCTCGTTCGAATGCCGACCACTCGGCACGCACACCTGTCATCTGCTCTGCGGAGACTATATCAGAGGGCGCCCCGGCGGGAGTCGTTGCGGATGCCCGTGTCGCAACCGCCTTTGCGGAGACCGCGGCTATGGCCGGTCGGGGCTCCAGGTCGGGACCGCGACATCGAGGTTCTTGGCCAGGAACGCAAGGCTGTCGGCGGCCTCTGCGATGCGCTTCGCTGTCGGCTTGCCGGCACCGTGCCCGGCACGGGTCTCGATCCGGATCAGGACCGGTGCCGGCCCCCCCTGAGCCGCCTGCAGGCGGGCCGCATACTTGAACGAGTGCGCCGGGAACACCCGATCGTCGTGGTCGGCGGTGGTGATGAGCGTTGCCGGATAGTACGTTCCCGGTTTGATGTTGTGGTACGGCGAGTATGCTCGAAGCACCGGGAACATCGCTGGGTCTTCCGGCGATCCATACTCCGAGGTCCATGCCCAGCCGATCGTGAACTTGTTGAAACGCAGCATGTCCATCACGCCGACGTCCGGCAGAGCCGCGCCAAAGAGGTCCGGCCGCTGGTTGAGCACTGCGCCGACAAGCAGGCCGCCGTTAGAGCTGCCTGAGATGGCGAGCTTCTTGGGCGATGTGAAGCGGCTGTCGATCAGCCACTCGGCGGAGGAGATGAAGTCGTTGAAGACGTTCTGCTTGTCCTTGAGCATTCCGGCCCGGTGCCAGCTCTCGCCGTACTCGCCTCCACCGCGGAGGCTGGCCACGGCGTACACACCGCCCATCTCGAGCCAGACCAGGTGGCTGACGGAGAATCTGGGTGTCAGCGAGATGTCGAAGCCGCCGTACCCGTAGAGGAGCGTTGGGTTCACACCGTCATCCTTGAGCCCCTTGCGGTGGGTGACGAAGATCGGCACTCGTGTGCAGTCCTTGGAGGTGCAGAAGTACTGCTCGGTCACGTAGTTGTCCGGGTCGAACGCAACGTTGGGCCGCCGGAAGACGCTGCTCTTGAGCGTCGTGACGTCGAGGTGATAGACGGTTCCCGGTGTGGTGAAGGACGTGAACGCGTAGAAAGTCTCGACGTCGGACTGATGACCTTGAAAACCGTATGCTGTGCCGATTCCCGGCAGCTGCAGGTCGCCCCGCTCACCGCCGCTGGCGGTGAAGACAGCGATCCGGGAATGTGCGTCCTTCAGATACGAGGCGATCAGCGTGTCGCCAACCAACGAGACGGATCGGAGTGCGTCCTCGGCCTCTGGGATGATTTCCTCCCAGGCCGCGCGCTCCGGATGTTGAGTGTCCACTGCGACCAGGCGCGCATTGGGAGCGTCGAGGTCGGTCCAGAGGAAGAAGACCGGTCCCTGGTTGCCGACGAAGTGATAGCCCGCTTCGAACTGGCTCACGAGCTCGACCACCGTTCCTCCGTGAGACTGGAGGTCAAGGTAGAAGAGGAGGTTCCGGCGGTCGGTTCCCTTGAACACGGTGATGATGAGGTAATGACCGTCGTCGCTGACCTCGGCATCGAATGTCCAGTCATCGTGGTCCGGCCGTTCGTAGATCAGCCGATCTCGGTTCTGAGAGGTCCCGAGCCGGTGGAAGTAGACCTTCTGGGAGCGGTTTGCAGCCTTCAGCTCCTGGCCTGGCTCTGGTTGGTCGAAGCGCGAGTAGTAGAAGCCGGTATCATCCGCGCTCCAGCTCGCACCCGAAAACTTGACCCACTTCAGGTGGTCCTCGAGGTCGTGACCGCTGCCGACCCCGCGGACCCTCCACTCCTGCCAATCAGAGCCTCCACTGGATGTGCTGTAGGCGAGGTAGCGGCCGTCATGTGACACGGCCAGGCCGGACAGCGCCACCGTGCCGTCACTGGAGAAGGCATTCGGATCGAGAAGCTGACGCGGCTCAGCGTCGAGTTTGTCGGTCACGTAGAGAACGCTCTGCGGCTGGAGCCCGTCGTTGCGAGTGAAGAAGTAGTGGCCACCCTCTTTGAACGGGACGCCGTAACGCTCGTAGTTCCAGAGCTGGGTCAGGCGGTCCCGGATGCGTCGGCGGCCGTCGATGCTCTCGAGATAGGAGAAGGTGACCTTGTTCTCGGCCTTGATCCAGGAACGGGTCTCCGTGGAGTCGATATCTTCCAGCCACCTGTACGGATCGGGAACGGGCGTGCCGTGAAAGCTCTCTACGACGCTCGCTACATGCGCTTCGGGGTAGGTGATCTTCCTGGTTCCAAGTAGCCCCGGCTTGCAGCCGAGCGCGACGACAACCACGGTGGCGGCTCCCGCCACCCGATAGAGGTTGCGGTCCATCAAGCTCCTCCTTCACAACGGCCCGCCATGCGAGCCGCTTGGGAACTGTACGCGTTTTGACGCCCCGGGGTTGCACGCAGAGCTACCTTCGATGTGCGCTGAGGGCCGGCAGAACCTCGGCGACCAGCAGGGCGGAGAGAATCAGGGCGGCCCCCAGCCACTGCAACGCCCGCAGCCTCTCGCCAGCGAGGACGAAACCGAACATGCCGGCGAAGACCGGCTCCAATGTGAGGATCACTGCGGTCCGAGCAGCGGACAAATGCCGCTGGGCGGCGGTCTGGATGTAGTAGCCCAGAGCCGAGGCGAGCAGGCCGGTGATCACGATGACGTGCCACACCTGCAGCGGTGGCGCGGTGAACGGCTCGGTGGCGGGCCACGCGAGAGCGAACACGGCTGCGACCGAGATCATCTGAGCGGCCGTGAGCGCCCCGGCATCGTACCGGGGGGCGTACCGGGAAAGCAGGGCGATGTGGACACCGAAGGCAACGGCACAGCCCAGCGTCAGGAGGTCGCCGATGGCCAGCGATGTTGGCGCCCGTCCCGTAAGCAGCACCATGCCGATGACGCTCAGCAGCACGGCCGCAGCCGAGGTCCGTGGCAGGCGCGTGCCGTTGATCAGACGATCCGCGATGGGCGCGAGGACCACGAAAAGACCGGTGATGAGGCCCGAGTTCGTTGCCGTGGTGAAACGCAGGCCCCATGTCTGTAAGAGGTAGCCTGCGGCGAGCACGATGCCGATCCCGAGGCCTACCCGCAAGGTCTGCCGGTTCAGGCGCCGACCCCAGAACGGTGCGATCGCCACTGTGGCAACGGTGAAGCGGAGGGCGAGGAACGCCACCACGCCGTAGACGGCTACCGCGTCGCGGACCATGACGAACGTCCACCCCCACACCGCGGTGACCCCGATCAGGGCGACGGTTGCCAGCAACCTCTGCATCGCGTCACAGTCTACAGTCAGCTGGTCAAAGTAGAATCGCAGCTCGGGTCGCTCGCGCACTTTGTCGGCTCGCTGGGAGGCAGGATGGACGAGATGATGGAAGAGGTGAGAGTGAGCGGAAGCACGCTCTACGACGGCAAGATCGTCCGTCTCGACGTCGACCGCGTGCGGCTGGCAAACGGCCACGAGGTGGTACGCGAGGTGGTGCGGCATCCGGGAGCGGTGGTCGTAGTGCCGGTGCTCGATCGGGGAAGAATGGTGCTCGTCCGCCAGTACCGCTATCCGGTAGGGGAGGTCCTGCTCGAGCTACCGGCGGGCAAGTTGGACCAGGACGAGGATCCTCTGGCCTGCGCCGGCCGCGAGCTTGCCGAGGAGACGGGGTACCGTGCGCGGCATTGGACGGCGCTCGGGTCGTTCTACACGACGCCCGGTTTCACTGACGAGGTTCTGCACGCGTTCGTGGCCGAGGGCCTCGAAGCGGGGACCGATCTGCTGCCGGACCAAGACGAGATTCTGAGTGCAGTGAGCTTGCCCATCGGGGACGTGCTGCGCATGGCTCAGGAGGGAAACCTCAGGGACGCGAAGACGCTTGCCGGCCTATTCCTGTGGCAGCTGTCACGGTAGGAACCCCGAGGGCAAACGCTGCCGTTCGCACTCGGTTTGTGGTGGCGCTCTCGTGGACTTCGGCCCCAGGGGTCCTACGCTGCTCCGCGCCGATGGATCTCAGCCAGGGGAACCTCGCTCGGGCAGCGGGTGTCGCGACGGTGCTCGAGATCGGCAATGACCGCACGTTTGAAGTCGTCGTCATTCGAGCGCTCCGCGAGAGATGACCGGTACGAAGCAATGTCAACCAGCTCGAGACGGACGCGGATGGTCTTGAACAACCGGGGCAGCAGCTCGCCTGGCGCTTGGATGTGGTGGAGGCCCCCACTGTAGACAACCAGCATGTAGCCCTGCTCGATCACCCGCAGGATGTCCGCGATACCGCCGCGGACGGTCATCGGTTGGCCCTGCTCATCGAGACCATTGCGGCGCATCATGCGTCCCTCGGGAAGAATGCACACTACAGCACGGTCATCGATCTGATCGAGCACGGCCTGCCACGTGTGGTCGTTCTTGCGCGTGATGACCACGACGTTACGAGCGATCATGCGGAAGAAGAGACCGACCTTGCGCCGCATCGTTTTGGCCGCGATCGGAAGGACACCGTGACGGGCGATCTTCCAGAGGAGCGGGTTGGGCGCAGCGCCCACCAAGAGAGGCTCGTAGAGACTGGTGTGATTCAGGACCGAGACGAGGCGCAGCCTCTTCCACGCGTCGCGGGGAATCTCGCTGATCCACTCGACGCGGTGACGGTAGAACACCTTGCTCACCAACTTGATGAGCATCAGCATCACGAAGGTGATCGCACTGCGCATCGTCTTGGCTCGACGCCGGCCTCGGGCACCGGGCGGAGAAATGATACCGCATCGCGCCCGAATCCTCTCGTCACACTGCGGCAATGGGGCACCGTTGGTCGAGCACGAGCGCTGCGACGGTCTTACGTGGTCCGGACTCAGACGAAGTCCTCAATATCCGCGAACGGGACCTCGGTATCGGAGAAGTCCGGGCGGTAGTAGGCGGGTGCGAGGCGGCGGCTCTGGATGAAGTGGTGGTCACCCGCCATGCGGCGTTCGAGAGCAGACACTGCCCTGGCCCATTCGCCGGCCGAGATCGTCCGTGCCAGCAGGGGGTAGCGGGACGTCCCGGCCGCCAGGTGTGCCGGGTAGTACTGGGCCATCAGCGAGATGCCGACGTGCGGCGAAAGCTCCTCGGCGATCCACGACAGGCTTTCCTCGACTCCAGCGAGGTCGTTAGGCAGTACCAGGATGCGGACGAGGAGACCCCGTAGCAGGGTCCCGTCGGGCCCGAGGCGCCACTGGTGTCCGACCTGTCGGTACATCTCCGCAAGCGCTCGACGCGCGTGTTCGGGATAGTCGGGTACCCGAGAAGCCAGCGCCCCGGAGGTCGCATCCGAGTACTTGAGGTCGGGCATGTAGACGTCGACAACGCCGTCGAGCAGCTGCAGAGTCTCGATGCCGTCATAGGCGTTGGAGTTGAACACGATCGGAAGCGACAGGCCGCGGTCGGCCGCGAGGGCGAGCGCTCGCACGAGCTGTGGCACCTGGTGAGATGGCGACACCCAGTTGATGTTGTGACAGCCCCGGTCCTGAAGCTCGAGGTAGATCGAGGCCAGCGCATCGTCGGTGATCGAGCGCCCCATAAAAGCCTTTGGTCGCTGCGAGATGTCGTGATTCTGGCAGAAGACGCACCGCAGATTGCAGTTGGCGAGGAACACCGTCCCCGATCCACGGCGGCCGGAGATCACCGGCTCCTCGCCGAAGTGGGGTGCCCACGAGGCGATGGCGGCCTCGGCGCCGGTGGCGCAGGTGCCGAACGTCACGTGCCGGTCGACCTCACACCGGCGGGGACAGACGGCACAGTCGGTGAGCAGCCCGTCGAGGGCATCCACCCGCCTCCGCAGCTCACCGAGCCGTGCGAGCTCGAGGTAACCGGGCCGTGCGGTGGAACGGACGCGTTGCATACGCTCATTTTACGCGGAAGGGAGATGGTATTGGCGTCGGGTCGTATCAGGAGCGTCCGACGGCGGCCTCAGTGGTCGGTCGTTTCGGAGAGAAGCACCTCCAGCATCCCCGTGCGCGCGGCTGCCTCGGGATCCCGGAGTACGCGCTCGCGGTCGCCGGGGTTCAGCTGCGTGCCGCTGAACTGGAAGCCGATAGATCGGTCGCGCCCTCGCCTCTTGGCCAGAAGCATCGCGGAGTCGGCGAGAGCGACAACGTCCTCCCAGCTGAACCCTTGGAGCCCGCCAAAAGGGTAGGTGGCATAGCCCACCGAGCACGTGAGGTGAACCGATCCCGAGTGTGAGGTTCGGGCTGGGGTCGAGGCAACACAGACACGAATCCGCTCGGCGAGCAGGGCCACCGTCTCACGTCTGGTCCGGCGGGCCACAACCAGGAACTCCTCGCCTCCCCACCGGACCACCGAGTCGGTCTCTCTGACCACGGCCGCGATGGTCTCCGCAACGATCTTGAGCACCGAATCTCCCGCCTCGTGACCGTAGGCGTCGTTCACCTGCTTGAAGTGATCGATGTCGACCATCAAGAAGCCGAGGTCGCGATTGGCGCTCTGCTCTCCTTCTGTCGAGGTGTCGTCGTAGGCGCGTTGTACCAGTGCGATGTCGCCGGCGATGCTCTGGAGGAAGAAACGGCGGTTGGGGAGGCCGGTCAGGGTGTCGGTGGTCGCCGCCTGGTGCAGCCGCTCGTTGGCTGTGTCCAGCGCACGGGTTCGTTGCGTCAGCTCGTCCGCCAGCTGTTCGAGCCTCTGGGCCCGCTCGGCCTCGAGCCGGCGCAGATGCGCGATGAGCCGTCTCTTGTCGCGCAAGTTCGTGACTCCCAGCAGGGCAAAGAAGGCCGCGCCGTAGAGCAGGGTGAGCTTGCCCAGAATCAGCAAGAGGACCGAGGGGTCGGGATGCTCGGTGAGGAGAACAACAGCGGCGAACGCGCAGCCGTTGGTGACGAGCACCGCCAGCATCCCCGACGTACCGCCCACGAACGCCGCCGCGGCCGCGTTGGCCAGATACCACACGTAGAATGGGCTCGCTGATCCGCCGCTGATGTAGACCCCCCAGGTGATCACGCCGACGTCGATTGCCATCCAGCCCCAGTACAGCGGTACGCCGCCGACCTTCTCGATTCCCCTTCGGTGGAGCGAGGTGAACACCAACACCGAGGAGGCTCCGAGGCCGAATGCCAGAAACCCCGGCAGCCAGGGGAACCGGAGCATGCCGAGGAGCCTTCCGATCGCCGCGGTGCCGAAGGCGAGCACATAGATGATCGCACGGCTCTTCTGGGCCGCGAGCCAGAAACGGCTCCGGCGTTTCATGGGAGGTGAGCTCATTGCTTTTCGCCCCTGCCCACGGCGGGCCAAGCAGGGTGGCCTGTCCTCATTGTCGCATGGCGGACGGCGTCTGGCTCTCGCCCCCTTGCCAGAAGGAGTGAGCCTACCAGTCGACCGTGAAGCCAGCGTAAGCGCTACGAGTCGCGGCCGGGGTCCACGCGGGCTCTGGGTAGTCCATGTAGCCGAAAGTCGTGTAGAGCCTGTCGGTCAGGTTGTTGACGCGAAGGGCGATGCTCGCGCGTCTGGCCCCAATGAGGTCTGCCACGGCACCAGCAAGGTGCCACTTGAGAGCGAGGTTGACAACCATGTAGTTCGGGTTGGTGCGGTGGATGTAGCCCGGCTCGGCGCGAAGGAGCGGGTACTTCCGCAGGTCCTGTGTGTTGTCGAGGTAGAAGCGTCCCACGTATCGAACCGCCAGGAGCCCATCAACCGGCCCGATGCCGCCGGTGAGCTGCAGCGTCGCCAACCAGTCCGGGACGCCGGCGACCCGGTTCCCGGCGTAGTCAGCGGGGTTGCCGTTGGAGTCGTACTCGGTGAAGCGCTGGAAGGTGTTGCGGGAGAGCGAGGCCGCCAGACGGGCGCCCCAGCGGGGCCGCGGATTCCAGCCGATCTCCAGCTCCATGCCGCGGTGGTTGGAGACCGCGCCGTTGGCGTTGATCGGCACCCCGTTGTCGTCGAGGGCGCCGGCCCAGACGATCTCATTGTTGAAGTGAAGCCAGTAGAGGTTCATCTTCGCAAACCCGCTGCTCCAGCGGTGCTCGGCTCCGATCTCGAAGTCGATCAGTTTCTCCGGGTCGAGGCGAGCGCGCTCGCCCCAATAGTCCTGTGGGTCGTAGATGTCCCGGAAGGCAGGCTCACGAGCGCCTCGCGAGATGTTGGCGAACATGCTCCAGCCCGTGACCGGGCGCCATGTGAGGCCGAGCCGGGGCAGCAGGAAGTCGTAGCTCTGGGCAAAGCTCACGTCCCGGAGACGGTCGTGGCTCATCTCGTAGCGGTGCGAGGCCCATGTCAGGCCGCCCATCAGCGTCCACCTGTCGGAGAACCGCCAGGTTTCCTGCACGAACGGCTGCACGGTCCGCTTGCCGACCTCGTAGTCGTAGTAGCGCTGGCTGGGAGCAGTGTCAGGTGAGTAGAGCTGCGCCCAGATGACCTCACCGTAGTGGTGGCCGTGGTGGAGGCGAACAGCTGTTCCGGCCTGGAACGTACCCCGACCGTTTCCGTGCTGCCACTCCAGCTGCCCGATCCACCCGCCGTCCCACTCGTCCACCGTGCGTTTGCGGACGAGGTCGGTGGTGTCGACCACGGTGCCATCAGGGCCGGTGAACGGCGACAGGTTGTACTGCGGCATCCAGGCGCCGAGCTTCAGCTGCTTGTAGTAACCGTCGCCCTGGAAGTAGAAGAACGTGTTCTGCACCGTGACGTTCTCGCTCAGTTGCAGGGTATGTATCAGCTGCTCCTGTGGCTGGAAGAAGTGGTCGATCTGCTGCGGGTAGGTGAGGGGGTTGAAGCGCCGGTCTCGCCGCCGATCTCCGGTGATCTCACCGTCCAGGTATGCGCGGGGTATCCCGTCGTAGGCGAGGTGTGTCTCCTCCGGTCCGCCGAACAGGACCAGCTGCAGGTTCGAGCGATCTCCCGAGTGCTCGATCGTGGCGAAGTAATTCCACATCTGCACCCATGACTGGTCGCGGTAGCCGTCGCTGTCAATGCGGGAGAACCGGACGGAGGCCTCCCAGCCGTCATCTGAGCGGCCAGAGTCGTACTCGACATTCCACCTCGTCGTGTCCCAGGAGCCGCGCATCGAAGAGAATCGAAGGCGGCGTTCGGCGAGGGGGTGCCGGCTGAGGATGTCAACCGCACCTCCGATAGCGTTGCCGCCGTAGAGCGTGGTGCCGACGCCGCGCTGTACCTGGATGTCGCCGGTCGTCGACAGGAAGTCGGCGAGGTCAATGAAGTAGACGCTGTGTTCCTCGGCGTCGTTGAGAGGCACGCCGTTCAGGCTCACGGCGACTCGTCGCATATCGAATCCACGAAGTGTGAAGTATGAGTATCCGATGTCGTTTCCGTTGTCGTTGTAGGCGTAAAACCCGGGCACCTGCGACAGAAACGTGGGCACATCCTGTCCCCAATAGCCGCGCTCGATCTCTTCGCGGGTGACGTTGGTGAAGGTGACCGGTGTTTCTCCCGAGCGCGCTCGGTTGGATGTGACCTCGACGGTGTCGGAGAAAACCTGTTTCTCGGCGAGGGTGACTATCAGTGGCCGCCCGGGATCGGTAACTTCCAGCGTCATGGTGCGGAAACCGGGCGCCGCGACCGAGAGGCGCAGCGGGTGCGGCCACGGGTCCGGCAACGTCAACGTGAAGTGGCCCTCGGGGTCTGCGTCACAGGCCCAGCTGCGGCCGCCGCCGCTCGCGACCAGGGTCGCCGCTGGCACTGGCGAGCCATCAGGTCTCACGACCCGGCCTCCGAGATCGGTCGCGGAGGCTGCAATGGCAGACACTGCCAATGTCACTGTCAGGATGGCGGGGAGACGAGTTCGAAACATGACGACCTCCCAGGGCACGGCTCGGTCACCGGGGGAGATCTGTCGGCGGTCGTCGCGCCCGGGGGCGTCGGACGGCTCGCCTCGGGTTCCCAGTTCCCTCCGCCGGCATGATCCGGTTCAGGTTCGAGGGGTATGCTCTCAGCCCGACAGGGCACCCCCCTGGAAACGCGCATTGGCGTCAACACCAAGCCAAAGAACCGCGGGGAGTATGGCGTGCGGCCTTGATCGTGTCAAGGTGGCGGGGTTGGGTCGCCGCACTGTCTAAGGGGCGGGGCTCCTCACCGCACCCACGGAGCTACGGTCTGGCGAAGTTGAATGTCTTGTCGATGAAGACGGCCATTTGGGCGCGGCTGACGGGTGTGTCTGGACAGAACATCCCACTTGCGCACCCGGCTGTGATCCCTTCACTGGAAAGCTCCTCGATCCAGTCGACAGCGAATCCACCCGGGCACGGCACGTCGCTGAAGATGCCGGCACATGCGGGGGGTCTGTAGCTGGGGCCGTGCTTTGACTTCAACAGAAACACGGCCATTTGCGCACGGCTCGTAGCGGCATTGGGGCAAAACTGACCGCCCCCGCACCCGCCCGTAATCCCTTCGTTAAACAGCTGTTCAATCCAATCGACCGCGAAGCCGCCAGGACAAGTTACATCGCCGAAGATACCGGCACATGAGGGGGGAGTGTAGCTGGATCCATGGATCGATCTGAGAAGAAACACCGCCATCTGCGACCGAAGGACGGACTGTCCAGGGCAGAAGTTGCCGCTCCCGCATCCCGTCGTGATGCCGGCGTTCTGTAGACCTTCGACATAGTCCCAAACCCAGTAGTCGTAGGGCACGTCGAGGAAAGTGTGGTACTGCCAGGAGGCGCACTGGCCGTCGGTGGCCCCCAGGCCGGCGCCACGGGCGCCGTGGCAGCACGTGGCATACATAGTGGCGTCGGGGTCGGTGTGGTGGCCGAAGCCCAGGCTGTGTCCCAACTCATGGGTCATCATCTCGGCAAACTGGGTGGCGCCGATACACTCTGCACCGTTGTTGACGAGCACAAATGGCGCAGAAGCGACGTGCCACTGGGTGCCGTCGTAGGGCTGTGTACCGAGCGAGAACCAGGTTCCGCCGAACGCAAGGACTCCGGAACAGCCGACCATGTCGGTGATCTCGTGACACGGATCGTTGAACACGACGTTGTCTGCGCTGGCGGCGCTGCCAGAGCAGTCCACGCTGGAGGGCCTCACCCCCTGGTACTGGAGGGTCATGGCGGCGTTGGGGTAACCGGTCCAGGCTCCGGCGCCTCCAGAGACTGCACCGGCGCCGCCATCGGCAAGACCGCTCTGTCCCGGCGTTGTCGCCCAGACCATGGCCACGGTTGTGGTCTCGAAGCCAAACCACCGTACCGGCAGGCCGTCCCCGTTGTAGGTGAGCTGGCGGCACGCCGATGGGCTGGGTCCGAAGACTATCGTCCCCGGTAGTGGGTCCGGCATGGGCGTGTCTGGCCCCCCGCCAAGAGCGCCGCGCAGGTGGGCCAGAAGTGCCCTCTCAGGGTAGCCTGACAACGGTGCCACGCCGTCGGCGCAGGTAAGCCCTATGTCCTCGGCCTCAGGTACCGGGACGAGGTTCCCCTCCCCGTCCTCGACGAATGTCCCGTAGGAGAGCATCCGACTTGCCCATCGGCCGTCCGCGCGGGCCGCCAGGAACAGGAGATACGTGTTGCCGATGTGGTAGTTTGTGACACCGCTGACCACAAGCCCCCGGTCTCGGTACACTCCACCCGGCTCGGCGACCTCGAAGTACCTTCCCGGGCGCGCTCCACCGATCGTCTCGAGGAGCCGAAAGAGCGTGACCGTTCGGGGAAACGTGGCTCCGCGGATGTCGTAGTTGTCTTCGGCTTGCGCTAGCACGACACTGTCGCTCATGAACGCCAACTCGTCCAGGCTGCTGGGCGGAACAACCGTGGCCGCTTCTGCGCGACCGACCAGTAGCGACAGCATGGCGAGCACGACGAGTAGGGAATTCCGTTTCATGATCTTGCCCCATAACGCAGCAACCACCGGCAAGAACCGCCTTACCCGTGGAGCCTTCGTGGTTTCATTGTAGCTCTGCAAGTGTGGGTACGGGATGATCCATGTCACACCGAGAGCCGGAAGCGCGTGGCGTAGCGACTGATCCGCCGGTTGACGGGCCGCCACGACGTAGAGTCGACCTCAGCACCCGCCCGGCCGCTGCAAGAGCAGCTAGTTCGGCAGGGAGGATGTCGATTCTCGATGGAGGAGCGATCCTGAGCGAAGGAGGTAGCTAGGATTAGTCCAAGCGTGAGGCCGCCGAGTCCGTCCCGGGATGCTCTGCGCCAACGCGCAGCGTCCTCTTCCAGATTGTGATGTGTGGTCGACCCTGCCCGTCGAAGCGGACATCGGCGTCAAGAGCGGCCGCCCACCGGCGCCAGTTCGCGTTGGCGGTTACGTGCAATGCTCCATCTTCTCGCTGCTTAACGGAGCTCCCGATCATGCCGTCACCGAGCGCGTGGTCGGGCTGACCGCGGAATGTCGGGCTCTCGTCCAGGTGAGCCATGGTCTCGGCAAGTGCTGCATCGGTCAGGGCGCGGAGCTTGACCACACGCAGCTCGAGGAGATCTGTCGAGGAACGGGTGTCCAGAGCACGTCCGATGACGATGGCTGTGGCCGCGACGAGGAAGCTGATTGCGAGGGCGAGGAGCAGCGCGAAGCCTCTTTCGGCTGCGGGCCTCACCATGTGCGGCCTCCGCCTAGGCCTCTTCGCGCAACGGTGAGAGTTTCTACAGTTGCCGGTGGCGGCGAGCTGCCTGATCCTGTGGGCTCCGATGTCGAGGAACTGAACCGGTGCTTGGAGATGCGGAGCTCGATATCGACCAGTCGGCCCGAACGGACCCGCCATCGCCAGGAAACCACCCCGCGCAGAACCGACCGCTCGGTGGAGCCGGTGCCGGCAGCCGGCAGCTCCCTGCGAACAAGCGTGCCGTCCGCCAGGTCATACTCGACCACCGCGCCGTTTTGCAGCACCATTCGCAGCGGCAGCACTGACCAGGTCATGGCGGAAGAGGACAAGGACGTGGCGTTATCGACGTCGCGCCGCAGCCAGAGCTCGGTAAAGGAGGACAGGGGATCACGGAGGATGGCTGCGGCTCTCTGTCCGACTCGTTCCGAGATAGCGATGAGGTTCGCTGCGAGGAGCAGGGCGATGCTCATGAGGGCGAGCGCAACCATCAGCTCAAGCAACGTCGTGCCCCGGCTTGGAGGTCTGCTCACGGGCGCCATACCAGTGTCGTCAGCCGTTCACTGGCTGCTTTCCCGAGGACCCGCCATCGCGCAGTCGCTTCGACCTGGTACAGGCCGGACGGGCTGACGGAGACCACGTCGAGGGTGATATCCAGGCTGCCGTCGTGAGCCGAGTCCGCCGTTCCCGTGACTTGGATCGAGGTCGACTCCAGGGGTGTGAGACCGGCGCGGACCTCCTCGATCGTGGCTTCCAGCGCGTCCACTGCCTCCTCCCGCGCTGCCAACCTTGCCGCTCGGCCGGACTCCACACTGAGCGTTGCAGTCACGGCGAGGATGGCGAATCCGACGATCGCCAGCGCCACCACCAGCTCCAGTATTGAGAACCCATGGCAGGTGCGGGGAGGACACCCAGCTGGCATGCCGCTATCGTACCGCGGCCCGGGCGGGCCACTGCCCTGCTGACTTCACTTCCAGTGACTCGTGATGAAGTCCTCGACCTCAGGGAGTCCCCCTTGAAGGATGAGATAGCCATTGTGCGGCTCTCGAGAGGTGATCTCGTGGCTGATCGGCTTCTGCATAAGGCGAGTTACTTCGGCGTGTTCGTGCGTGTGGCCGAGCACCCAGCCGAGCTTCATGAGGGCGGTTTCCGGCAGCATGTTGTCGAGAGGCACGACACCGAGGTCGAGGAGGTCGCGACCGGTGTCGTAGACGTACATCTGAGCATAGCCCCACAAGGTCTGGACCGTCATCATGACCTGGACGCCGGCGCTCACGGCTCGTTCGAGAGCCGGGTAGAGGGGCTTGTTGACGTGACCGAGCCCTGTCCCGGCGATGACGATGCCCTGGTACCCCTTGTCCACCAGGGCGTCCACGAGGTCGGGCTTCATCCCCGGGTAGTAGTAGAGGATCGTCACACGGTCGTCATATTCAGGATCGATTCGGACCTGCCGCTGCTGATCGCGCCGGAGGTAATCACCGTTCAAGACGGTGAACTCGTCCCGGCTGACGAGGCACAGGGGAATGTCACCGACGGTGCGAAAGGTCGATCGGTAGGAGCTATGCATCTTGCGGCATCGGGTGCCGCGGTGAAGGAGGGCGTAGCGGTCCGACGTCGGTCCGAACATGCAGATCTGAACCTCTGCGATGTCACCGTAGGCAGCCGCGCGTACGGCATGGATCAGGTTGAGCGCGGCATCGGACGAGGGCCTGTCGGAGCTGCGCTGACTGCCGACGAGCACGACCGGGACCGGCAGGTTCTGCACCATGAAGCTCAGGACCGCCGCCGTGTGCCCCATCGTGTCGGTACCGTGACCGATGACGATGCCGTCGGCCCCGGCCTGGATTTCCTCCCCGATGGCGCGGGCAAGCGTGGCGTACTCGGGCCACGCCATGTTCTCGGAAAAGACCCCGAAGATCTTCTTGGTGGTCAGGTTGCACAGGTCGGCGAGCTCCGGCACGGCGCCGTAGAGCTCCCCGGGCGTAAAGGCGGGGATAACCGCACCAGTGCGGTAGTCGAGGCGCGAGGCAATTGTGCCGCCGGTCCCGAGCAGCGTCACCTTGGGAAGATCCGGACGGGGGGGGAACTCCTTCTCCGGGATTTTGTAGACCGCCTCACGGTACCCGAGCTCCTCGATTGTGGCGATCCGGTCGACATGGAGTCCGACGTTGTAGCCGTTGTGGAGCTTGAGAACCAGGTGAAGGTCGTCGAACGTCCCCGATCGGGGCAGGATGACGCCCTCGAAGACGGAGCCCGCGCTGTTGGTGACCCGGACGTCACTCCACACGCGGACGCCCCACTCGCCGAGACGCTGGCGCGCGGTCCCACGGTAGCCCTTCAGTGGGTCCGAGCAGCTCATCGTGCATCTCCCAGCTCCTGCCGCAGGAGGGCTTCTACCCGGCGGGCCGGGACCATGCCCCTCAGCTCATACATCGCGAGACCCATCAGGAACCGGATCCGCTGGCCGATCGTGCCGTCAGGATGGTCGGGCACCGCGACCCGTGCGAGCTGCGCGACCTTCTCGCGCCAGCCGTCGGGCGCCTGACCGAGGCTCCGGCTGACCGCCAGGTCCACGGGGTCGGCGGCCGGAGAGGCCGCCATCGCTTCGACGAGCCCGGACCACGCTTCCCAGATTACCGGCGAGCCGCCGAGAAGACGGAAGAGCAACACCCACCGGGAGTCGCTGACCAGATCGACAGCGACGCCCTTGCGGCGAAGCGCCTTCAGCTGCTCTGCGAAGAAGAAGCACGCCCGCCGGAGGTCGGCACCAGCTTCGATAGTGACCAGGTCGACGAGGCGGGCTCCACCGCGCCGGATGAGGAAGTGAATCGTGCAGCGCGGCACGCCGGCGGCTGCGTAGCGTGCCTCGCGGATCCAGGGTGGCGGTGGCAGGGGCGCCCGGAGCTTCTCGATCCGCTCGGGAAGAAGCCGCTGCGGCGGGCTGTCGGTGTCGGGGTACATCCGATCCGGCCCCGGTAGGATGCGCTCGAAGTCGGTCGTCCCGTCCGGCAATGGCTGCCGCGTCTCATGGGGTACACCTTCGGTGGCGTCTGCGTAGCGGATCCGGATCTCCTCGGCTGCGGTAACGGTGTCCTCCTCGGCTCCCCAGACGATCACGAGGGCGTCGTCCGGACCGCATCCGGCGCGTCGCATGAGCCGATCCAGCTCTGAACGAGATCCCGCGTAGTCGGGCCACTTCTCGCTGTGAAAGAAGGTCGGCTGCTGGTCGAGGGTCGCGATCACGCGCACCCGTCCCGCGAGCTCATGGGCAAAGGTGAGGCCCGGCTGGATAGGGTGAGAAAGAGTTCCCGCTAGGCCCGGGAGGCGAACCGCGCGGACACAGAACGGTCCGCGACCAAGCTCGAAGCCGGCCCGGAGCCCTTCCTCCTCAATGCACCTCTGCCACGTCTCCTTACGGAGTTGGGCCAGTTCCGAGCTGGCGCAGATGTCCGTGACGTCGAGATGCTCGATACCGATATCGGCGGGGCGAGTCAGACTGCGCCGGTGGAGCTCATGGCGAAGCTCGAGCAACCTGACCTGTCGGATTGCCTCGGTGTGGACCAGCCTACGTGCCCAGCCGGCCTTTGCCACTCCCTTGATCTCGACCCTCCGGCCGCCGCTCACCGAGACGTTGACGTCCTGTCGGCTGGCGCCGAGGCCAACCCGAACATGGCCGGTCGACCGGCAAACACGCCCGATCAGGAGGATGGCTTCCTCGACCTCCTCCGGGGTTCTGAGATCAGGCCCGGTCACGGTCTCGATCAGCGGCATGCCGAGCCGATCGGTTCGCCAGACGATCAGGTGACCGCGGTCGGAGACCTCTCGGCAGCTGTCCTCCTCGAGCGTGACCTGAGAGATAGTGATCTCTCGCCCGCGGAACGGGATGCGGCCGGCAACACCGACAACTGCGGTGCGTTGGAAGCCGGTCGGGATCGAACCGTCAAGGTACTGCTTGCGAGCGATGTGAACCTCGTCGACGATGTCGCAGCCGAGCATCAGACACTGTTCAATGGCCATGTCGAGGGCCTGCGGGTTGAGCAGGAAGGGTGGCGTGTCGTCCATCTCGTAGGTGCAGACGTTGGACTCGTGCAGCAGATAAATGATGTTCTTCTTGGTTTTGAACTCCATCAGCGCGGTTCCATCGTACTCACCGAGCTCGGACAGGGTTGGCCGCATGTGGCGCAAGACCGAACCATCGTGTTCCGACGTGTACAGCCCTGCGGGACAGCGGCAGAAGAGCTTCTCGCCGGTGAGGAGCTGCTGGTGGACCTCAAGACCGACTTTGAGGCCAACGGCGGTGTAGTCGAAGGCTGTGCTCATGATCCTCCGCCCGACGTGGAGCGGCACGTCGGCCGATGTTAGCATCGCGAACTCCGGCCCGCACTTCTCACCACCGCGCAGCTGTAGCGTGCGATGAACCGGCGCCGGCGGCGTGTTCTCGCCTCCGTGTGCTCCTGCGGGGCCACACGCCTTCGGCGTAGCCGCCCTGATGGGCGGCGCGCGATGTCTCTACATGCCGCCGAGCGCGCCCCTGCACTCGGCGGGCAGGAATCGCCGCCATCAACGGCATCTAGGACGTGTTTCTCCACGCTGCGCTGAAGAATGCAGGCTAGCTATACTGCTCGAGATGGAACCCCCTGGCGGTGGTGCGCCGTTCACAAAATCCTGGTGGCTCGCCCTGGCGGCCGTGGTCATATGTGGGCCCTGGCCCGGCTGGCAACCCGCGCCGTTGGCACTTGTCTCCATCGTGGCCGGTCTGGCTCTGCTGGCCCGGCCGCGAGGTCGTGCGCTGCTGCCCTGGATCGCCGTGGCTTGCGCACTGCCACTGGCGATCGGATGGGCCCCAAGCCCGCCCGACGCTCAGCAGCTGAGCCAGCGGCTATCACGGCACTGCGAGGAGATGCTCGGCGATGCCAGTCGAGTAGCGGTAAGTCCCGTGGTCCGCCGCGTGTTCGCTTCCACGGGCGAGGTCGCCGACCCGGAGCGGTTGTTCCAGGCCCTCGACCGCATGATCGGCCGGGCCCCCGGCCGCAGCGCCTACCTTGCGGATGACAGGGGTCAGCTGGTGGCCTGGAGCGGTGACGCGAGGGAGATCCCCCCGGGCGTTCGCCCGATCGGCCAGCGACGGTGGAGCATTACCTGGTGGGCGGGTTCGGCGGCGTTGGTGGTCCGTGAGCCCGTGATGCTCGAGGGTCGCCTGGTGGGAGCTGTTACGGTTGTCGACCGCACACCGGTGGTCGCGCACGCGATCTGGGGGATGCGGAGTGGGAGAGGGTGGCTGCTGTCCTTGGGCAGTGGCGGCGGTCAGGATCTCGGGGTGATCCGGGCCGGCCGCTTCCCGGGTGTGTCTGTCCAGGTGTTCTTGGAGAAGGAGCCTGTCACAGGGCCGGTGGTGGCCCGGTGGTTCCCGTGGGGCCTTCTCGTCCTGATCGGTACAGTATCGGTGCCGCTGATCGCGCCGGTCGCGGTGGCGGCCGCTGGGACAGCAGTCGGCCTCACGTGGCCAACGATGCCGCCGTTCCTGGCCGGGTGTGCTTTGCTGCTCGCCGGCATCGCGATCGGACGCTGCGCCCGGAGGATGCCGGTCGCACCGGCCAGACTTCTCGTGCTGATGACTCTGGCCGCTGTCCCCGTCAGCGCCTTGTTCCTCCCGAGCACCGTTCTGGCAGAGTGGCTACCGGGGACGGTGTTCCATCCCGGGTGGGGCGCCGCTTGGGTCGTCATGGCGGCCTGGGTGGCCACTGGGTGGCTGCGGCACGACCTGCGCAGTAGCCCCTGGCCGCGAGCCCGGCTCATCATTCCACTTGGCGTGGCCGTCCTCATGGCGGTAACGCAAGGTCTCCGGGTGCCGAAGCAGATCAAGGTCGCGCAGGAGCTGCGCACAGCGCCGGCACTGCCGGCTGCAGCGGTGGATCTGGACCGCTTCCTTCCTGCGCCATTGTCGGCATGCCACCTGTCGGACCTTGCACCGGTTCTGGCGACCAGATGGAAGCTCAATAGCTGGCGGCGTCCCGTGATGCTAGTGGTTGTCGGCCCGGATGGGGCGGAGCTCTCGCGTTGGGGAGCGCCGAGCGTGGGACAGGGCTCAACCAAGCTCCTGGAAACGTGGCAGCTTCGCTCTGGGTCCCAGGCCGCAGGCGAGGCCGAGCTGTGGGTGGCGGTACCTCCGTGGTCTTGGCTTCGCGGATGGCCGGCCGACGGGCTCAACCTGGATGGAGCGACAGCGACGGTCTGGTTCGCTGCGCTGACCCGAGCAGGTCATGCTGTCGCCTCGGAGCGAGAGGAGATCCATGGTCTCGGCCCGGAGGTCGCCGGCAAGCTCTTTCATGCCGGCGGCGGCTGGGTGCTGGTCGGCGTCGGATCCGACCGCCGGCTTGCCCACGTCACCCGCCACGGCGATTGGCTGGTAGCAGCGATTGCGAGCTACCCGTCGCTGCCGGTTTGGCTCGTGCGGTCGCTGCTGGCCTCTCTGTGGGCATTGGCTGCGTTGCTGGTAGCGTTTCCACCTCGCGTGCGGCGTGACAGCCTAGCGACCTTCGGTGGTCGCCTGCGCCTGCTGGTGGTGGGGGGCGTGATTCTCCCTCTGGTGCTGCTGACGCTGTTTCTCCACCAACGCCTGCGTCAGGAGGAGGTTCGCCTGGCGCGCGTCATCGGCGGTGACGGCGTCCAGGCGGCACGATGGACGTCTCAGCACTTGGCCGGAGATCTGGCCGTCAATGCGGAGCTCGCGAAGTGGCTGGCGCGCCAAGTCGGTGGTGAGGTCGTACTGTTCGACGGTGCGACGGTTGTGGCCACTTCGCGCCCTGATCTGCTGACGGTCGGTGCTCTCCCAGGGCTTCCGGATGCTGTGGCCTTCTCTCGTTTCCAGCTCGGACGCTCCGATCCCGTGGTTCGGCGAACCGGGGGGCGTCTGCTCGCGGCCGGTGGTGTGAGCATCGAGGGCCGATCTCTGCTTCTCGAGATGTTCCTGTCCGACCCTGTGCGACGACAGGACCTGCCGGGAGTCATCGACTGGTTGCTCGTCGGCGCCTTGCTGTCAGCGGTGTTGACACTGTTCGTTACATCGAGGGTGGAGGGACGGCTGGGGGCATCCCTGCGGGATCTCGTGGAGCTGGCGAGGCGACTGCAACGTGGGGATCCAGTGGGCGAGGTCCCACGGCCAGTTGAACGCGATCTAGCGGAGGTGCTCGATGCCGTGAAGCTGATGAGTCTCGAGGTTCAGCGGCGGGAGAGGAGCCTTCGTTCACAGGAGGAGCTGCTGCGCATCACCCTATCGACCCTGGCGCCGGCAGTGCTAGTGCTCGACGCTGCTGCCTCGGTTCGGTTTGCCAATCCAAGTGCCGACTCCCTCCTCAAGACCGACGGGGAGCTGGTGATCCGCCACGCACTGGAGGTAGCTGGGCAGGCCGGCGAAGGCGACCGCCCGGTCGTGTCGACGGTACAGCCGTTTCCGGGAACCGAGGTGACATGGAGGCTCGGCGTTGCCGAAGTGCCGCTCCCCGATGGGACGCGCGGTCTCGTCGCCGTTGTTGATGATGTAAGCGATGTGGTGCGGGCGGACCGCCTCCAGCAGCTGGCTCAGCTGGCGAGGATCGTTGCCCACGAGGTCAAGAACCCCCTGACACCGATCCGGCTCTGGGTGCAGGAGCTGGAGGACGCGCTGGAACGCCGCGACCCGGAGGTCGATGTGCTTCTGCGAGAGGCCTGTACCGAGATCTCGACGCAGGTCGAGCGTCTTCGGCATTTGGCATCGTCTTTCTCCAACCTGGTTGCGCTCGAGCGATGGGAGGTGGAGGAGGTCAGTGTGGATGAGCTCATCGACTCAGCGCTGAGCGGGCTGGCAATCCTCGAGCGACGCGGTATCGGTCTGATTCGCGACACCTCCGAGTGCCGCCAGTGCTCGGTCGTGGGAGATCGCCAGTGGCTCCGCCGGGCACTCGGCAACTTGATCCAGAACAGTGTCGATGCCCTCAATAGCGGACCCGGAGAGATTGCAGTGCGGGCTCGATGCGTGGCCGGGACGGTCACAATTGAGGTCGAGGATACCGGCGGTGGAGTACAGCCGGACCAGCTCGACGACCTCTTCAACCCGCACTTTTCGACAACCTCTTCGGGAACAGGACTGGGGCTCGCCCTTGTGCGGCAGGTGGTCTCTCGTTGCCACGGATCGGTCACTGCTGCCAACGGTGAAGAAGGCCTGGTCGTTCGGCTCGAGCTCCCGCGCTGGGTCGGAGAGACCACACCTTTGCTACGATGACCCGGTGATCAGGATGTCTACGGCTGCCGGGCGCCCGCTTCGTTTCCCATGTGAGAGCCGGTATCAGCGCACAGGTGAGAAGTTGCAGAGTCCCGCCACACCAGGAACGGCTGCGAAGCCAGCGTCGCTACCTCCCACGGTCCGCTCGGGTCCCCAACGCACTCGCGGTTTGATCCGGATACCTGCCGCACGAGCCGGCGCGGCCGTGACGATCCTCATGCTCGGGCTTGCGATCGGCTGTGGGGCGGAGCCGGCACCGGCCTCGGTGGCACCGGTATTCTCCAACCGGTCGGTCGTGTGGCTCGGCTCAAGCGATCTGGACTCTGACTGGGCCGATCGCTTGGCCGCCGCCGGCGTCGATGAGGTCGCCGTGACAGTTGGAGCGGTCGACCTCGGGGGAGCTTCGCCGGTCGTGCGGCTGAGGTCCCGGCCGAGTATAGGCGGGGCCATCCCGGTGGCGGTGGTTCTCCACATTGATCGGGTGCGCTCGGGTCAGGAACCGGGCACCGCCAGGTCCCTGTGGCAGGCTGTGAGCTCCGCCCTCGACGGTTCCGTCAAGCCGACCGAGATCCTGTTGGATCTCCCGACCGTGCCGCCCGACATGTCCCCCTTTGTCGAGGCGCTTTCCAGAACCGCCGGGATGCGGGTTGTTCCCGTCGTCACCGTGGCCCAGCTTCAACAGCGGCCGGTCTTGGAGCTCATCCAGTCGACAAAGAGCACGGTTGTCCTGGCGTATGGGAGCCTTGCCGACGTGAGGTCTGGGGCCACGGCGTCAGTGCTTCCCCTGAGTGAGCAGCTGGCGCCGCTCGCGGGTCTCGGCGTGTCGCCGCGTGTGGGAGTCGTGCTGGAGCCGAGAACGATTCCACCGATCGGCTCCTGGGGAGATGATCTCAACCCGCTCTGCGATCCCGAGTCTGCCCGGATCTCGACGACGTCCGAGCTGGACCGAACGTTCTCGTTCACGCGCCCGCTCTCATGGAGCGGAGTGGTGTGGAAGCCCGGAAGCAGCGTGGCGGTCCGCTGGACCGACGCCGCTCGACTGGATGCCGCTTTGAGGGAAATCACGACCCTGACGGTCCCTGACGTGAGCGGCTGGGATCTGATCTCGCTCCCGCCGCCCGGGAACCGGCTCGGTATGGGGAGGGAGGCGCTGCTGGCTTACCTTTCGGGGGAGGGACCGGCTTTCCGCCCCGAAGTACGGCTGGAGCGATCGGGGCAATCGGTGCGAGTAGTGCTCGCCAATCCGAGCCGGTTCTCCAGTGCTGTCTCGACCTACGCGACATGGGTCGAGCTTGCTGTACAGGAGGGTGCTCTGGTGGTGGACTCGAAGGGGGAGTTCGATCGCATCGTGTTGGGGAGCCGCCGGCGGGGCGGCTGGCACCCCCTCGCAGGTGGTGCAGTCGACGCGGTGCGTCTCTTCGAGACCTACCTCGCGCCGGGGGAAGAGGTCATCTCAGGCCCGGTAAGGCTGCCCTCTTCGCGTTCCCGACTCCTCGTTCATTGGTCCGTGACGCTGAGCACCGGCGAGGCAATGACCGGCGTTGCGGAGTATTGAGGCGGTTGGCCCGGAGCATTCACTGGAGGTCCGGCCGGAGACCTCAGTGTCGTCCGTTGCGAGCGCCACGGGCCCAGATTCGAGGCGTCGTGCTGCTGGCGATGTCGTTTCATCGTCAAGGCGTGACAACGAAGAAACCAGCCCCTGCCGCCGCAACCCCAGTAGGAAAGCGAGCCTCTGGCCGTGGCCAAGGGGGTGCTCCACCCCTCCATCCACCCATTCCGGCGGCCCCCTCCCTCCACTTGCACCGCCCGCCCCAACGGTTCGTCGGCCCGAAGAGCTGGAGAGCGGGGAGGCTGGCCGTATGGCCATCTCGCTTTCCAATGGGGCACCGTCGCCGAGGACGACGAGTCACCCATTGGACAGGCTTGGCTTGCGGCCGATCTCAGCGTTGCTCGTCATCGCAGTAGAGCAAGGCTAGGGCTTCCTCCTCACGCCTTGATCTCGACCGCAAGCCAAGCCTGCGGACGGTACTGGGGTTTCCGGCCGGGCCTCCAGCATGTGCTACCCTCACCAACGGTGAGATGAGGCCCTCACTCCCATCCTCTGAAGGCCCGGCGAGCGTCAAGCCGCGGCGCGGGCTTTGGCTGTCCCGAGTTGGTTGGGCCGTGGCGGTGACCCTGCTCGTGCTGTTCTTGGTCGGTCTGCATCACAGATCGCGTCTAGAACAGGCAAGCAGCGGCATGGTCCGCATGCTCTTCGTTCCCTCAGTAGAGCAGGGTACCTTGGTGAGGAGGGGCGACGAGCTGGCCCGCTTCATCAGGTCCGACTGCGGGCTCATGCTTCGCTCGGAGGTGCCGACCAGCTACGCCGCGGTGATCCAGGCGCTCGGTTCCGGACAGGCCGATGTGGCGTGGATTCCGGCATTTGCCTATGTCCTGGCTCACGCCCGCTACGGTGCCGAGGCACGCCTGCAAGTGGTGCGTTCCCTCGACCTGTTCGCGATTGTTGTGACCCGCACGGGGTCCGGCGAGCCCACGTCCCTGACCGCCCTCTCCGGCAGGAGGGTTGCGGTCCCCAGGAACCTGAACTCCGAGCTACTACGCGAGGTGCTGCAGCGGCTGGGCAGGTCCGCCCCCGGATGGGTTGAGGTTCCCGTCGAGAACGACTTGGCCGCCGTTCGGCTGATGATGGACAGCCCCGGCCGCGTTGATGCCGCTGTTTCAAGCCACGTCTTCTCGGGTCCGCACGACCTGATCGGAGATGGGCGGAAGGAGCTGGAGGCCGTGCGTCCCGGAACCTTGGATGAGACTCGGGTTGTCGATATCACCGAGGATCCGGTCGCCGAGCTGACCACAACCTACAACGGATGCATTCTGACCCGTACGGACTCCGGGGTTCGAACCCTTGCCGATCTCAACGGCAGATCGTTCGCCTTTTCCGACGAGACGTCGACCTCGGGCCACATCTTCGCCCGTGCCTTGCTCAACCGCGCCTCGGTCCAACTCGGTCACGTCTACTTCGCCGGTGGCCACCCCAACGTCGTGCAGGCCGTGCTGGACGGCAAGGTGGCCGGTGGCGCAGCCTTCTACTCACCCCCGGGTGAACGAGAGGTCCGTGACCGCACTCTGGTGGGGGACGCCCGTCGCCTGATCATCAAGCGGCTGCCGGATGACGAGGCGCGACGGCGCCTGCTGGACGAAGTGCGGATCATCGCCCTCACGGATCCCATTCCGAACGACGTGTGCTGCGTACGCAAGGGCTTTCCACGCCGGACGTGGGAGCGGTTCGAGGCCTCGCTGCAGCGCTTCCTGAAGACCGAGGAAGGACAGCTGGCCTACCACGACCTGGTGGCCGGCGTGGCTGCGGCTCCCTGTGGAGACCCGGACTTCGACGGTTTCCGCGAGGCGCTCAGGCAGTCCGGGGTCAGCGCGACGAAGCTGCTCGATGCTGAGGAGGCCAAGCTCAAGAGCCGCCGTACCGGCAAGGAAGGTGGCTCGTGAACGCCTCTCCCGAGGGGCGGCGGTTGGCTGTTCGCCTCCAGAATGTGTGCAAGGTGTACCCAGGGGGCGTCAAGGCGTTGACCGATGTCAACCTCGAGGTGCGAGAGGGCGAGTTTCTCGTGGTCTTGGGGCTGTCCGGTTCCGGGAAGTCGACGTTGCTTCGTTGCATCAACCGTCTCGTCAACCCGACCTCGGGCCGGGTGTGGATCTTCGGCGATGAGGTTACTGCTGCGGAAGGCGCCAGGCTTCGCCGCCTCCGGCGGCAGGCTGCGATGATCTTCCAGCAGTTCAACCTCGTGCGTCGCCACACGGTACTGGTCAACGTGCTCTCCGGCAGCCTCGGGCGGAGTGCCCTGCTACCGAGCATGTTCCTCAGGTATCCGGCATCGGAGAGGGAGCAGGCGATGGCGGCCCTGGAGCGGATGGGGCTCGGAGATCGGGCAGCGAGTCGGGCCGACTCGCTGTCAGGAGGTCAGCAGCAACGTGTCGCCGTTGCACGTGCCCTGGTCCAGAGGCCCCGCCTCATCCTGGCGGACGAACCAGTGGCTTCCCTCGACCCTGCCCTGCGTCACTCCCTGATGCGCCAGATCGAGGCTCTCAGCAAGGACGAGGGGTTGACGGTCGTCTGCTCTCTTCACGATATCGATCTCGTCAAGCGGTACGCCACGAGGCTCGCTGCCCTGCGTGACGGCCGCATCGTCTATCAGGGCGAACCGCAGGAGTTCGATCGCGGCACGTTCCGCGAGATCTACGGTACCGATGCGGAGCCTGCCTCCAACGCGCTCGTCTGAGGATCGCATGCCACCAGCCGAAACTAATCCCGCCGACGCGAACCGCATGAAGAAGAGCGTCGCTCGGCTCAAGGCTCTGGCGATCGATGCCCTGCTCCTGACGACGGCGGGTTTGATGGCGGAGCTCCTGACCATCGCCTTCTCCGGTCGGCGCGGACCGACCGGCCTCTTGCTCACGGCCGAGGAGGCACTCGACCTCCTGCACTATGCCTGGATGGTCGCAGCGGGGATTGTTCTGGCGCTCGTCTGGAACCTGTTCTCCCGCTGGATCGGCTCCTCACCGGGACGGGCGCTGGTGCGTGGCGTTCCCGAGTGGGAGGCCGACCTGCCGTGGTCGCATACCGTACGCGGCTGGTTCGCCGTTCTATTCATCGAGCTCACCTTCTTTGCCGGCTGGCTCATCACGGAGGTCGACCTGCCCGCGTTTCTGACGAAGTTCTCGAAGGCGTCCGACATTGTTCGCGGCCTCGTCCATCCGTCGGCCTCGGTTCTTCACCAGGGTGTCGTGTTGCTGGTTCAGACCGTGTTCCTGGCCTTCATGGCAACTGCGTTCGCGATCCCGATTGCCTTCGCGCTCTCCTTCCTCGCCGCGCGCAACCTAACCCGCGGCAGCGTATTGGCCCGAGGTCTCTATAACTTGGTGCGTGCAGGCATGAACTTCACCCGGGCCGTCGAGCCTCTGGTTTGGGCCCTCATCTTCATCTCATGGGTGGGTATCGGGCCGTTCGCTGGCGTCCTGGCGCTGTGGATCCACTCAGTCGCTGCCCTCACGAAGCTCTACTCGGAGCAGATCGAGAGCATCGACCTCGGGCCGGTGGAGGCCATCACCGCAACCGGAGCCGGCGCCCTTCAGGTCCTGCGCTACGGCGTCGTGCCTCAGGTGCTGCCCCCATTCCTCTCGTTCACGATCTATCGCTGGGACATCAACGTTCGCATGTCGACCATTATCGGCTTTGTGGGTGGGGGTGGAATCGGCTATATCCTCAAGCCCCGAGTGGATCTCGGCGAATGGGGAGAGGTTGGCACGCTTGTGCTGCTGATTGCCATCACGGTCTGGCTCATGGACATTGTTTCGGCGAAGATCCGAGAGCGAATCGTATAGAAGCTCTTCCCTGGCCGGCAACCGGGTCTCAGGCGGAAGCTACTCCAGCGAAAGTAGAAGAGGCTCCTCGATCGCCTCGCAGACCCAACGCAGGAAACGTGCGGCGTCGGCGCCGTCGATGAGGCGGTGGTCATAGGTCAGGGACAGCGGGAGGAGGAGGCGAGGTTGAAAGGCCTGTCCGTCCCACACCGGTTGGATGCGGGCACGGGATACGCCGAGGACGGCTGCTTCGGGCCAGTTGACGATCGGGTCGAACCCGGTGCCGCCGATCCCACCGAGGTTCGAGATGGTGAACGTTGCCCCTTGCAGCTCGTCGGCACCGAGCTTGCGTTCCCGCGCCCGGGATGCGACGTCGGAGAGCTCGGCTGCAACCGTGGAGATGCTCTTGGTGCCGGCCTCCTTGATCACGGGTACCAAAAGGCCGCGGTCGGTGTCGACGGCGACGCCGATGTTGATGTAACGCTTGCGGATGATCTGCTGGTTCGCGATGTCAATGCTGGAGTTGAACTTCGGAAAGACGGCAAGCGCTGAGGCAACGACCCTGACAAGCACTGCGGTCGTCGTCAGCTTGCCGCCCGCAGCCTCAACGCGTCGGGCGTAGCGCTGGCGAAGCTCCTCCAGATGGGTGACGTCGGCGACGTCGTGGTGGGTGACCTGCGGCACGTTGGCCCAGGAGAAGGACATGGCCTCGGCTGTCAGCCTCCTGACGGAGCTCATGGGCTCGAGCTCGACCTCTCCCCATGTGGTGAAATCGGGGAGCTCTCTCTGGGCCCCGCGGCCTCCGGATGGCGTGGAGAGCAGGCGCTTGGCGTGAGCCTTGACATCATCGATCGAGATCCGGCCCCCCGGCCCGGTGCCGCGAACGTCGCTGATCTCTACCCCAACCTGGCGGGCAAACCGGCGCACCGTAGGCGCCGCGGGGACCAGCCTGTGACCGGGGACCTTGGGCTCGGGAGCCTTCAGAAGACGGGGCGACGTCGCCGCCGGACGGGCCTCCGCGGGCGGCGGCGATGGTACTACCGGTGTGGAAGTCGACAGCTGGCTTTCCCGGGACTCCGCGGCAGTGGCGGGTGGCGCTGCGGCCGAGGCAGCGGGCGCGTCGCCGCCCTCCAGCGTCAGGATGGTCCTACCCACCGCCACCGTGTCGCCGGTCTTGGCGAGGACCTCCCGGATGATGCCGGCCGCTGGGGAGGGGATTTCCACGGATGCCTTGCCGGTCTCGACCTCGAGGAGAGGTTGGTTCTTCGCCACGGTGTCACCGGGAGCCACGAGGACACTGACCACATCTGCCGAGTCGATGTTCTCACCCAGGGCAGGGAGCTTCACAGGTGTCGGCATTCGTGCCTCCTCACGAGACGGCCGGGTTGGGCCGATCTGGATCGATCCCGAGCTGGCGGATGGCGTTGTCAACGGTCTCGGCGGCGATTGATCCGTCGGCGGCGAGGGAGCCGAGGGTCGCGACGACGATGTGCTCGGCGTCGACCTCGAAGAACCGGCGGAGGTCGGATCGGCTGTCGCTGCGTCCGAAACCATCTGTACCGAGGGCGACTGGGGGCCGTGGGAACCAGCGACAGATGGAGTGGGGGAGAGCTTTGACGTAGTCGGATGCCATGACGAAGACGCCGCGCTCGTCGGCGAGGCAGCGGCTCACGAAGGGGGTGCGCGGGGGCTCACCGGGATGGAGGCGGTTCCAGCGGTCGGTTTCGGTGCCATCGCGGTAGAGCTCCTTGTAGCTCGTGACGCTCCAGACGTCGGCGGAAACGTCGAAAAGCTCTTCGAGAAGCTGCTGGGCCCGCAGGGCTTCGTTGAGGATTGCGCCACTGCCGAAGAGGTGCGCCCTGAGCGGCGCATCCGGGTTCGCGGCCGTCCGGAAGCGGTACATGCCCCGGACGATGCCCTCTTCTACCCCATCCGGCATCGGCGGCATCTCGTATGGCTCGTTTCCCACGGTAAGGTAGTAGAAAACGTCCTCGCCCTGCTCGTACATGCGGCGGATGCCGTCGCCAACAATGACTGCGATTTCGTAGGCAAAGGCTGGGTCATAGGCCACGATGTTGGGCACCGGGTAGGCCAGGAGCTGGCTCTGTCCATCCTGGTGCTGCAGGCCCTCGCCGGCCAGGGTGGTCCGGCCGGCAGTCCCACCGATGAGGAACCCCCGCGCCCGCATGTCGCCAGCCGCCCAGATGAGATCGCCGATGCGCTGAAAACCGAACATCGAGTAGTGGAGGAAGAAGGGAATCATCGTCACGCCGTGCGTCGCGTAGGCTGTACCCGCCGCGATGAACGATGACATTGCGCCGGCCTCCGTGATCCCTTCCTCCAAGAGCTGACCGTCCTGTGCCTCTCGGTAGTACAGCAGCGTGTCGGCATCGACCGGCTCGTACAGCTGCCCCGCGTGTGAGTAGATGCCGACCTTGCGGAAGAGAGACTCCATGCCAAAGGTCCGAGCCTCATCGGGGATGATCGGAACGATCCTCTTGCCAACCTCCGGGTCATCGAGAAGCTTTGTCAGCATCCGGACCATTGCCATGGTGGTCGAGACCTCTCGGCCACCGGAGCCGCGCCTGAACTCCTCGAACAGGCTCGTCTCCGGGGCGCGGAGCCCCTGGACCTGAACGATCCGGCGTGGGAGGTAGCCGCCGAGCGCGCGGCGTCGCTCCCTCATGTACTCTGCCTCGGCGCTCCCCTCAGGTGGCCGGTAGAAGGGCGCCTCGGCGACCTGGTCGTCCGAGATCGGGATTCCGAACCGGGTGCGGAAGTGCCGCAGCTCCTCCTCGTTGAGCTTCTTCTGCTGGTGGGTGACATTCCGTCCCTCGCCGGTTTCTCCGAGCCCGTACCCCTTGATTGTTCGCGCCAGGATCACCGTTGGCGAGCCGCCATGCTCGACCGCCGCTTGGTACGCGGCAAAGACCTTGTCGGGGTCGTGACCGCCGAAGCGCAGTTTCTCCAGCTGTTCGTCCGAGTAGTCGGCAACCAGCTCCAGCAGCTGCGGGTACTTGCCGAAGAAGTGATCGCGAATGAACCCGCCGGACGAGATGCTGTACTTCTGGCTGTCACCGTCCACGACCTCGTTCATGCGACGGATCAGGAGACCGGTGCGATCTCGTTCGAGGAGGGGATCCCAGTCGTCGCCCCAGATGACCTTGATGACGTTCCAGCCGGCGCCACGGAACGCGGCCTCCAGCTCCTGGATGATCTTCCCATTGCCGCGCACGGGGCCGTCCAGGCGCTGCAGGTTGCAGTTGATGACGAACACGAGGTTATCCAGGCCCTCTCGGGAGGCGAGGGTGATGGCTCCCAACGTTTCCGGCTCATCGGTCTCGCCGTCGCCCAAGAAGGCCCAGACCCGCGCGTCGGTGTGCTGGATCAGACCGCGGTCCTCGAGGTACCTCTGAAACCGTGCCTGGTAGATCGCCATGATCGGGGCCAGGCCCATGGACACCGTCGGGAACTGCCAGAAGTCTGGCATCAGCCACGGATGAGGGTATGACGAGAGCCCGCCTCCGGGGCGCAACTCGCGGCGGAAGTTCTGCAGGTGCTCTTCGGTCAGTCGTCCCTCGAGAAACGCTCGCGCGTAGATTCCCGGTGCGGCGTGGCCCTGGAAGTAGACGATGTCGCCGGGGTGGTCCTCGGTTCGTCCTCGCAGAAAGTGATTGAACGCGACTTCATATAGGGTGGCGGCCGAGGCATAGGTGGAGATGTGACCGCCGATTCCGTTCGATTCGCGGTTGGCCCTGACGACCATCGCCATCGCGTTCCAACGGATGATGCTCTTGATCCGCCGTTCGATCTCGCGGCTTCCCGGGTAGGGTGGCTGGGACTGTGCCGGTAAGGTGTTGATATGAGGTGTGTTGGCAGTGAACGGGATGTCGACCCCGGACCGCCTGGCGTAGATCTGGAGGTCCTTGAGAAGCTGCCTGACGCGCTCCGATCCCTCGCTCCGCAGGACCCACTCGAGCGAGTCGATCCACTCGCCGGTTTCGATCGTTGCCAGCTCGTCGGGGCTGCTGTCCGTCTGGTAGGCCATCTTTCACCTCGCTTGCGGGCCAGAACCCTGTTCCGCCAATTGATCGTATAACAGCGAGCGAGACGCAGTTCATTCTCGAAAGGGGAGGAGAGCCGTTCGGCCGCGGCTCGGGAAGGGTTGCTACGTCACGTCAGCGCCGCCGCATCGCTCGTTGCAGCCGCGTGGTGGGGAGAAAGTGCGGGCTATCTGAGGCCGGTGAAAAAACGGTGCCAGCGTGGGCGCCACTGGTGCCTCAAGTCAACCGATCCGGCGACCGCGAAGGCGCGGCCGAGGATGTCCTCGCGGGACACCAAGCCGAACCACCTGGAATCTGCGCTTTCGTCGCGGTTGTCGCCCATGACGAAGTACCGCTTTCCCGGTACCGTGGTCGTTGGGAAGGAGCGCGGGCCGGGGAGCCCAGGGGTGATCATGATCATGTGGCTATTCTTCCCCAGACTTTCATCGGCAATCAGGCGGTGTTGGACGGTTCCGAAACGGCCCCTTTCCCACATTTCGCCGGTCCTCTGGAGCGCGACTGCGGTGCCGTTGACGAGCAGCCGATCCCCAACCATGGCCAGGCGGTCGCCGGGCACCCCCACAACACGTTTGACCAGACGCTTGCCATCGGCTGGCGACCTCAGAATGACAATGTCTCCGCGCCCCGGATCAGACCACGACAGGAGGCGCCAGCCGACGAGGGGTGCCCGCAGGTCATAGGCCAGCTTGTTGACGACGATGCGATCTCCCTCGAGTATCGTCGGTTTCATCGACCCGGTCGGCACATCATTCCAATCGGCGACGGCCGATCGAATACACCCAGTGACGGCGAGCACCACCACTAGGCCTCGCAGCCACTCCCGCCAGATCTTCCGAGCGAGTTCGCCCATCGTGTCTCCCGCTGATGCCATACGTTGTGGGCATGCTGTGGTTGCACGGCATCCGCTTCTCATGACAAAAAAAATCCGGGCCGGGCGGCCCGGAAAAGCGAAAAGGGGACAGATGAAATGGGTCGTCGGGAGCCGGAGCTCCCCACGACGGGGGACATGAGAGTCAAACGCTCCCTTTAGCCTTCCAGCTCGGGGACGTCATGATGCGTTTGCATTTGTGAGCCCACCTGGAGACACCGCTCGTGTGGGGGCCAAAGACAACTTCGAACATTCCACAGTGCAGCCCATGTGCGCGGTGTACTGCCTCCTCCCTGACGTGATGACAAACTCTGAAAGAGCCTAACGGAGTCATGTTCAAAAATCAACCTGTCAATCTGGAGGGCCGGCCGAGCCTCAAGCCTGCACTCGTCACCGCCGAGTGAAGCGAAGCGTGCGAGGGGTCGGTGACGGTGGTGGTCTCGAACCGACGGCCGAGAAGGTGTACCGGTCGGCACGTTGGGGCCTCGCTCGCCGTTCGTCAGGGCGGCCACACCGAAGGCGTACGGTCCGAAGGGGCCGGCCTAGGATGGAGCACACGGAGGCGGTAGGACGCGGCCGGCGAAGGTGCATCGCGCTCTGTAACCGCGTGGCGGTGAGCAGTGCGGACCAGGATGTCGACGCTGACGCAATCGAGGTACCATCGTCTCATGGTAATGCCGCAGCGGCACGTGCTTCTCGTCGGCGCCCCGCGTGAAGCGGTCGAGCGGGTGGCACCGATGCTGCTGCGGGAGGAGTTTCAGGTTCTCACGGCCTCGGCTTGCGGCACGATTGCTGAGCTGGTCCGTGACACCCCTTTCGACCTGATCGTCGTGATGTTTCCGCTCGACGGCGTCTCAGTCGAGGAGCTGCTCGAAGCGGTGCGGGCGGAGGGCTCATCCTGCCGCGCCTCCGGCGTGCTGCTGCTGGCAAGTGCCGAGACTCTGGACGCAGCAGCCAGGCACGTCGATCGGGGCGCCAACCGTGCGGTCTCGCTCGATTGGACAGCTGCGCGGCTGTGGAGGGCGTTCTCGGACCTGTTGGAGGTCGCTCCACGGACCGCACTCCGCAGTCTCGTGCATATCGACGTTGATCTCGGGGAAGGTGGAGAGGATGTTTGCCGGGCGGTTAACGTCTCGGCTTCCGGCATGCTGCTGGAGGGGCCGGGCGCCTTTCGTGCGGGCTCGGATGTTCATGTGACCTTCCGCTTGCCCGGTGAGGCCCGCCCGGTTTCGGCCCGGGCCCGGGTGGTTCGGACCCCGGAGCCATTCAAGGAGCGAGTGCTCGGGTTCGCCGTGCAGTTCATCGCGCTCGAGGAAGACGGCGACGAACGGCTGGCGACCTATCTCTCCCGCCATGTCCCGGTTGAGCCGGATCCCGATGACCCGAACAGGGAGACGCAGGGTGGCTGACGATGCTCTTTTCCAGAGCAGGTTCTCCTGTCGTGTGTTCGGGCCCGAGCCGGTACCGCTGGCAACTGTCGAAAGGCTGTTGGAAGCGGCACGGTGGGCGCCGAGTGCAGGGAATGTGCAGGCGACACGCTTTGTTGTCGTGACCCGTCTTGAAGCACGGCAGAAGCTCGCGGAAGCAGCGTTCGGACAGCGTTTCATCGCCGATGCACCGGTAGTGTTCGTGGTGTGCGCCTTACCTGAGGTTGTCGGGCGCCAGTACGGCGACCGGGGCCGGGAGCTGTACTGCATTCAAGATGCTGCAGCAGCAACGGAGAATCTGCTTCTTGCGGCCACCGTCCACGGCTTGGGCAGCTGCTGGATTGGCGCCTTCCACGAGCGCGCGGTTGCCAAAGCTCTGAGCCTTGAACGGGATTGGCGTCCCGTGGCCCTGGTGCCGGTCGGGCGCGTCCGCAAGGGTCCCTCGCAACGCTGCCGCCTCCCCCTCCGCACCCTTGCGATCTGGATTGACTAGCCCGGATCCTGCGTGTGCCCTTGAGTCAGGTTGTCTCCACGCACGCACGATCCCGGTGGGGCAACAACTGAACCGCCAAGGCGCGAAGAACGCAAAGACAAGAAAGGGAATATCTTCTTAGCGAGCCTGGCGTACTTGGCGACTTGGCGGTTCACAATCAAGCGTCATCGACACTCGAAACGGTGCCTATTAGAACGAAGCTGAACGAAGGAGATAGGCAAGGCCTGGACTACTCACTCGCAGTCTGCTGCCATCGCTCGTGGGTTAGCCGCAATACAGTTTAATTAGTGTTTGGTTTGTGATACCATGCCTACGGATACAGAGGGGAGGCATGGTCATGGCTCGGACTGCGGCTGTACTACCGGAGGGTGTGAGGATCAGCGACTACCTGAGCATGGGAGTGTTAACAAAGAAGATCCCGCGAGAGGAGGTTCTGAAGGTGCTGTCGGCGACCGACAGAGAAAGTAAACGGATTCGACAGCTTCCGGCGCACGTGATGGTGTACTACGTAGTTTGCCTGGCCCTGTATATGAACGTTGCCTACGAGGAGGTTCTGAGATGTCTCGTTGAGGGGCTGGAGTGGCTCGGCGAGTCGGCGGCGCGGGTGAGAACCACTGGTAGGTCTGCGATATCCCAAGCCCGATCCCGACTTGGGTACGAGCCGCTGAAGGAGCTGTACCATCGCTTGGTAGCACCTATCGGTGAAAAGACAAGCAAGGGCGTGTGGTACCGCGACTGGCGGGTAGTGAGCATCGATGGCATGACGCTCGACGTGGGTGACACCCCGGCGAATGTCGCGCACTTCGGACGTCCTGGCGCTTCGAGAGGCCACTCCGCTTTTCCGCAGCTGCGCTGTGTCGCCCTCGCCGAAAACGGAACCCATGTGTTGTTCGACGCACTCGCAGGACCCTGTACCAGCGCCGAAGTTGAGCTCGCCAACGAGCTCCTCCCCCACCTTTCTCCGGAGATGCTCTGCTTAGCAGACCGCAACTTCTTCTCGTTCGATCGCTGGAACGTCGCTGCGAAGACCGGGGCGATGCTGCTCTGGAGGGTCAAGAAGAACATGGTCCTGTTTCGCGAGAAGCAGCTCAAAGACGGGTCATACCTCTCCACCATTTATCCCTCCCCGAAGGACCGTCGCCGGCACAAACAAGGTGTTGTAGTCCGCGTGCTCGAGTATGAGCTTCACGGAGTCGAGAGCTCCGAGTCTATCTATAGACTCATCACGAACATCGTAGATCCGACGTTGGCGCCTGCGGCCGAACTGGCTGCTCTGTACCACGAGCGATGGGAAATCGAAGGCGCCTTCGACGAGTTCAAGGTCCACCTCAGGGGCCGCGACGTGGTTCTCCGGAGCAAGACTCCCGACCTCGTCCTCCAGGAGTTCTACGGTCTCCTTCTAGCCCACTTCGCTGTCCGCGGTTTCATGCATGAGGCAGCTCTTCATGCTGACCTCGACGCTGACGAGCTCTCCTTCGTACACGCTGTCCGCGTCATCAGACGCAAGATCTCCAACGGTTCCTTTTCCCCCTCCGGACACAAAAGCCCACCAGATCATCTCTGAGATCCTCGAGCTCCGCGTCTCGTCCAGCCGAGGTCGCTCTAACCCCCGTGCCGTCAAACGCAAAATGAGCTGCTACCCCGTCAAACCACAATCAACCCGCCGTACCGGACGGCCGGTCATGTCGCTCCGGATCCTCTCTAAATGAACGGTATTGGGG
>Ga0307423_1000039_pt1 | contig 66909 bp, 125 predicted proteins | sample SalMarWE160310MG_FD_202154 | JGI IMG/M metagenome (GOLD analysis project Ga0307423, IMG submission 202154) | Salt marsh sediment microbial communities from the Plum Island Ecosystem LTER, Massachusetts, United States - WE1603-10 | ecosystem: Environmental > Aquatic > Marine > Intertidal zone >...
ATATTAAGGTTCTATAAAATGAAAGAAACAGATGCAATCTATAAAGTAGAACTAATGCAGTTAAAGAAGCTAATAGACATGAATCAGTCATGGTTAGGTCTTGTATATGCTTCTATATGGGGTCATCTTAGAGTGATCCCTTTATTGTGTTCAGAAGAAGTTGTTAATGAATATAGGGAATTCTACACTGAACTTGATGCTATGATTACAGCAAGTGAAATTATTAAAGGGTTGAAGAAATGAGAAAGATTGAACTGACAAACGAGGACGGGAAATACACCATTGAGATTGAAGAAGACATTGAATTTATCGGAGACTATATTGATTATCTAGTACGTCCTGTTCTTCTAGCAGCAGGGTTTCAACAAGATAATGTTAATGAGTTTCTTGGAGAAGGTCAATGACAGTTAAGTGTTATTATAGGAAGAATCTTAATATGTCTCCTCCTAAGCTCGCTGCTCAGGTAGGACATGCTGTAACAAATCTTATTTTAAAAAGCATAGATGGAGCTCCACATAAGATTATTGTTTTAGAAGCAAGAGACGGTAAGTTTAGAAACATTAAAAAAGACCTTGAACAAAACAGTATTGTATTCCATGTTCAGGTTGATTTAGGTTTTACAGAGGTTCCAGAAGGTACAGAAACAGTTATTGCATATTTTGAAGGAGAATAAATGTCAATATTTGAAAAGATTCGTGGGTGGGCTATGGAACGTGGTCTTTATAATGGAGAGTATAAAGCAGAGACTCATGTGAGATTTGCTTTTGAGGAAGGTCTAGAGAGCATTGGGTATGTTCACGCAGAAGGATTCTCAGAATGGCTTATGTATAAAATGCCTGATTTATACGTTAAATACTGTGATTACCATAAGGTTAGTCCTGATATGAAAGAGACCGATGATTATGATCACCTTGATAGCAGCGGAGATACAGTAGTTTTCAAAGTGAACGAGATGTATCATCTTGGTTATGATCCTGAGAAATGTCTTGGAGAGATTTACAAAGAGATCAATAGTCGTACAGGAACTATGGTTAATGGTAAATTCAAGAAAGATAAATCACCGGAAGCAAAAGCTAAATGGTACAAAGCTGACTTCAGTAAATGTAAATATGAAGAACCAGTTAAAGAATCGGTAACAACGCAACACCCAAACGGACTTCTTGAAAATGATGAAGCTTTCTATCATCCTTCATGGAATGCAAAGAAAGTGTTAAAAGCATATCAAGAGATTGATAAAGAGTCTTATCCTGTTGTCACTGATATTGTTAAGTTAAATATTGATGGTGTTATGGTATGGGCTTTTCCTAAAGCATTTTGATTTATCATTCTCCTAAGCTAAAGAAAATTTAAAAGGAAAAAGTTATGGATGAAATTGCCCCATATGTAGCATCAGGATTTATGATTATATTCTTGATCCTGTTAGTTACAGCTTTGATAAAAGACTGTATGAGATAAAACACCCCATTAATAAAGCTATCTAGGAAGCCCGTGAATCAACGATCTCACATAAGGTAATACCTAGATAGCACCTCTCATATAAAACATCTCTAATAATTAACCAGTATAATAGTCATTTCTATTTGTATATGTATAAGATGATTATTATAGTAGTTATTTATTGTTTAATATTCTTCTAAGCTTTCTAATGTTATACTTCTCTCATAAAAGTTTTAAAGGATAAGAAATGTACATTGAAGAAAATAAAACACAACTCACTCTATCATGTATCTATAATATGTTGGAATATGGTCACTTAGATATTGCTATTCAATTTATTAAAGAGGGAAATGAGAAGATGCTTATTTATGGAAAGAGAGCATTTTATGAATTAGAATTTAAGGAAACATATGATGATCTAGCAAATAGAGGATATTGTCATAACTAATTCCCTAAGCTGAATAAAATTATATTGGATATTTACTATGACAGGCATATTTTACTATAAAGATGAAAGATATTTAATTTCAAATGAACATGGTCATGGTAAAATGTGGTGGGCTTGGAAAATAGAAAGTGAAGTTAAAACTAAGACTTATACTTTCAAATGGAAGAAGATACCTAAAGGTGGATATATTGAGGAGTTTGACTTTGAAAATATACCATCTACAGTTTCTTTTCTTCCTCTTCTAAGTGAACCACTATAAAAAATTAAAGGATAAAAAATGGAAAATAAAATATCATTTAAATGTCCTAATTGTGGTACTATCAGAGAATTCTCAAAAGGAGTACGTGAAAATGTATGGACTTGTATAACAGAAGATTGGATAGATATAAGATGTGCAAATTGTAAAAAATCAATCCATAAAGAAAAACTCAGCACATCCTCACTATGAAACACCCCCATAAAACACTCTAGAATAGCTCTCATTAAACGATCTCACTCTAAGGAGGGGTAACATACTACTTCCCCTCTAAAAGCTCTTAAAATCAATCCTACGTTAAATACTCTCCTAAGCTCTATAATCGAATAAAACTCCATATATTACATTTTATAAGATAAAAATAAGGTTAAAACTCCATATATGAAATCTTATCCCATGACTTGTATAAAAACAACATCCGCAAAATGATCCGCAATATTGACCTATAAAATAGGCTATATGACCTCTAAATGAGATTAATTATTCTTTAAGTTTTGTTGTGATAGAATGCTCGTAAAGGATTTAAAAATGAAAATATACAGAGCAATGGGTACAGATGAATTGAATAAAACCATACATTTAGGAAGACCAGACTTTCTAAAAAGATTTAAATGGTTCAGCCCTAATCTACAATGGATTCATACCAGAGTTAGAGATGGAAAGTTTAATAATTCTAAATTTAAACAAGATAGGTATGAACATATCTGTGAATTTGAATGGGACGGAAATAATATGGACTTTATTTCAACAAATGAGATTCAATTTGACCGTAGAAAAAACCCTACAATTAAGCTCGTCAAAGTGCTCTAAATACCCACTTTTTCAAAGGCACTTTCTGGAAAGATTTCGTTGAAATTTATTTGAAGCTATCACTGACTTCATTAAGGAAAAAGAAGAATTTAGGGGGGTAAAAACTTTACACATATAAGGGGAATCTTAATACCGATAAAAAGAGAAGGGAATATATGCTAGATAATAACAACATAAATAGGGGAATATATAAAACTCTATTGAGATTAAATATTCATAACAATGTTAATGACTTATATGCTACATGTGTAGTTGTAAATACATTGTTAAATATGAAAGAACTGAGACTATGTAGAACTAAAAAGAAAGAGCTTTTAGGAAATATTACTTTCAATACTGGAGAGTATGGTTTATTCAGAACAGTATTAATTCAACAAGATGATTTTGATAAGATGTTGGAGTTATGTAATTCAATTATAATTAATCCAATATATCTTCCAAGTTTAATGAATGCAATGATCCACGATAAAGAAACATTACATATCTCTAGGAAGCAGAAAGAAATAAAATTGATCAGGCTCAATGGTGAAGTATATGAAACAATTAAAGATTGTATAAAGGAAACAGGAATGACAGATTATCAAATTAGGAAGAAGGCTGTAAAAGAGGTTATTGTTGGATTGATGTATAAGAATTCATATAAGCAGACTTTCCTAAGCGGAAAAATTCCAGCAGCATGTGATTATAGAGATGACATTATTAAGAAGTTCTATGAAGATAATCTTGAAAACATTGATATCTGGTTGAAGATGTATGAGATGGATTCTTTTGGAAATATGCTTGTATACCAACATGGTATCGGAGCAAAAGATAAACAGATCACCTACAGCATGGCTGATTCTGGAAGACTCTTTATAAAAGACAGCCCAAGTTTACAAGGAATGAAAAGCATCTTTAGAGAACTCTTTTTCCATGAATATTATGAGATTGATATTGACACATGTGCTCCGACTGTTCTTCTTCAAATGTCTGATGGTAAATATCCTACTATTGAAGATTATATCAAAAATAAGAATAAATACAGAGGAAGACTGATTGAACATTGTCTAACAAAAGCACAGGCTAAGGAATTGCTAACATCATTATTCTTTGGTGCAAAACCACTTCAATATGGAAGTTCATTTAGGAAAGACAATCCAGAGATTGATGTTGATGATATTGCAAGTGATGATCTTATCTTCAACTTGATGAATGAGACATTGGAACTTTTTAAAGAGCTTGGAGATAAATTCAAGAAAGAAGCTGTCAGAGATAAGAAGAGATGGAAGATTAGAAATAAAGCAGGATATTTAAAATCATTTGACAGATGGAATAAATCACAAGTTATTGCTCATATGTATCAAGGGGTTGAAAGACTTATGTTAGATGTCATGAAAGATAGCAGTCAATCAGTTCTTCTCCTACATGATGCAGTTGTTTCTAAAAATTTACCAGACTTAGAAGATATTGTAAGGAAGATTAAAGGAAAAACAGGATATGATGTTACTCTAAGCTGGAAAAAATACGATAAAGAAAACTTTTATAAGGAGTTGAAAGATGAATAGTGAAATAACTTGCAGAGGTTCAATGAGACTAGGAACTGGTTGTGGAAAATGTAAAAAGTGTAAGTCAGAGCTTGCAACTATGGAAAATGCTTTACCGGAACAAGACCAACCACAAACACGAATATTCTCAACAAAGAAAGAGCTTGCAGAGGCTTTGATGCGCGGGGAGAAGTGGGAAGCTCCCGGATATAGTGGGCATTGTTTATTTGAAGAAGATTATGCTTTTCAATTTATTTATCCAGATGGAAAATCAACTACACTTGATTATGTATTTGAAAATGATGATTTATTTGATGGAAAAACACTATGGACAAAAGTAAAATGAAATCAAACATCAAAATAAAAACAACTCCTAAAGAGAAAGAAAAGATAGTAGATATTATTTTAAAAAATGGTTGGGATGATCTGACCTTAACTGATGAGTATTATCTCTTTCTTTGGGGCAGTAAGGTTTTGACAGGAGTTCATTGTGAAGATAAGTTTGATAGCATAAAAGAATGTGAAGAAATCTCTTTTGAAGAGTTTTTAAAGGAATTGAAGTGAAAAAGATGAAAGCTATTGTAGATATAAAAACTATAGAGGTGGATAGAGAATACTTTTATAAGGAGACATTCAACGGAGCTTTTCCAATGAGAGTATCTATTGATAAGCATCCACATGAAACATATGAAGTAACTAGAGAGATAATTGAAGGTAAAAGGTATATACTCCCAACTGGATACGAAGTGACTATTGGTGTAAGTGACGATGTTTTTAGATCATTGGAGATTCCTCTTGAGGCATTAAAATCTGATAGAGATATGTTGGAAGATTTCAGTAAGTCAAATTCGAGGCTGAGAAATGAGCTTAGTAGTTATAAAAATATGAAGTTTATGGACAGGTTGAAATTCTTGTTTACTGGAAAGTTTACGAAATAAACATTTCTGAGCACTTTTATATGCCAGTAGTATGTTGGTATTCCCTAATAGGAGATCGTTGAAATAAAGTGCCCTCAGAGGCTTTTAAATGCTATATATGAAATTGAAAAGGAAAAATATGTTTGATTGGATTAAGAAAATTGTTGATTGGTTTATAAGTGAACCAAATCTTAGGGCTGAGACTCCTAAGGTAGTAGTTGAAGAAGTTGTAAAGGAAAAGACAAAAGAAGAAATACTAATTGAAAATATTATTCAGAAGTATGATCAATGTAGAAACACTACTCTTTTGAAAAAGGTATTTAAGATTAGAGGACATGGGAACTATTACTATATCTATAGAGGTTCCTATGTCTGCCTTAGTGAAAGTCTAATCTGTAGTAAGATACGTAGTAGTTATGCTCTAAAAAAAGACTACGAATATGCAGAAACTTTCTACCAATATCTCTGTAAAGCAGTTGATAAGATCAATGCTCATGTTGAAAAGAAAGAGCTTAGAAGAAAAACAAAAGAAATGGAATGCATGCAAAAGTTCATTGGGGAAGCCTCTCTATACGATAATCCTCAAGCACTTCATATGTAAAGGAATGGAATGAAACTAGTATGCATATCGGACACTCATCAAAGGGAGCAATTTAATAATATTGATGTTCCAGATGGAGATGTTCTGATTCACTGTGGAGATTTCCATGGAAGTGGAGATTGGAGTATTAACCTTTATTATTTTATTGAATGGGTTAAAGAACTCCCCCATAAACATAAGATTTTAGTTCCGGGAAATCATGATTGGATATTTGAAAAAGAATATGATAGAGCAATGAAGATTGTTGACGGTTCTATGGAAGTGTTGCTTGATAGTGGAATAGAGATTGATGGAGTAAAGTTCTACGGAACACCTTCTCAGCCAATATTTTTCAATTGGGCTTTTAATCATTCTTCTATGAAACGTAAGCAACATTATGATATGATTCCACAAGATACGGATGTATTGATCACCCATACGCCGCTATATGGTTATTGTGATGAGGTTGATAGAGGACATGTTGGCTGTGAGTTGTTATTGAATAGGGTATTGCAAGTTTCTCCCAAGCTTCATATTTTTGGACATATTCACGAAGGATATGGAATTATGGAAAATGAAAATACTAAATTCATTAATTGTTCTATTTGTGACGGAGGATACAGTCCTTCAAATAAACCTATTGTATTGGAGTTGTAAAATGATCACATCAATAAGAGATACGAAAGAGTTCAGGAATATCGCAAAATTACATGCAAGTTTAGATAGGGTTTATGAAGAAGGTAAGTTAGTATGTTATAGTACAATAGACTCATTCAACTATGATGAGGAAACTGTTATCTTGAATGTGCATCCTTATAATGATAAATATGTGCTTGGAATTGACCAGCTTCTACAATCTATTCAATCAGCAGGAATGCTTAAAGATTATTCCATTGATAGGACAACACATATCAGTAGAAATAATATTGAAAGATTATTTTATAGAACAACAATTGCAGAGGAGATTTAAAAATGGAAAAACTGACAGAAGAGTTTATCGTAAAATGGTTGGACGATAATAAAGAAGTTTTAACAAGACTACATGTTTCCGATGAGAAAAATAGATTGATGACTTTTGTAAAAGAGAATCATCCACATTGCACTTCATGTAAACATTATGATAACTGTCTCACTTTGAAGATATGCCATAATTATAATAAACTGACATATTGTTCAGCACATGAGGAGATTTAAATGACAGGTATTTTTGTAGCAATAATTATTTTCGTAATTTTTCTAAGCTTAGGATACTTTTGGTATGAATTTTATTCAACAAAAACAATCAATGAAGAAGATGAACATATTGAATATAACAATAGTGAGTTCAATCCAGAAATCTTTAAGGATATTAAACTATGACTAAGCTTATTATTTTAGGAGGCATATGTCTAATTTTGATGTTTGGAATATATGTAATAGCAGATTCTATTGATGAGCACAGTTAAAAAATAAGAGCTTTTAACTCTCAGGAAGGGTAAGGTATTGGTTAAGGTGAGATCGTGGCGAGAAATCAATGCTAGAGGTCTTAAATGAGAGGTTTTGAAAGGAAAGTAGATTAAATGATAACAGAAGAATTAGAAAAATACTTTAAAATGGTAGAGTTTATTATATTACAAGAAATGGAGCTATTTGGGTATTCCTCTTTTGAAGGAGCTGATAAGGAAATTACAAAAGAGCTTATAGCACGAAGATTTAAGGATTATGTAGAAGAATTAAACCAAAAATAAGGAGGTCTATATGGTAGCATTTTAAAAATAACTGAGAAAATAAACAACAAAGGTAAAAATATGTATCTAGTCTGGCAAGATCAAGATTGGTCTGAAAAGTTATCGAAGGATTTAATGTGAGAGTACCCGTAATTGGAAGTTGATGAAGGAGGTGACATTTGAAAGGATGGCCTGATCTATAAATAAAAGAGGAGATTAAGTTCTCCTCACTTTTTCTTTGGGGGTTTCTTCTTAGGTTTGCAAGCCATTAACTATCCTCTCTATTCTCTAACCAAATATAAAAATCATGCTCATTAAAATTATCATAGCTGTAGATATGATGAAACTTCTTATGGCATTCCTTACAAAGGGTTGCACCTTTAGCATCCATGCTTTTAGCAGTTTCATCTTTTGTGTAGCTATTTAGATGATGAGCAACAAGACCTTTTCCACTTGGAGAAAACTTATCACAATAAGCACATGTATATGCATCTTGCATTAAGACTCGTTTTCTCCAAAATAGATATTCTTTGCTACGTCTTCCGTCCATAACCTCTTCATAAGTTCTTCTTTGCCGTATCTTCATTTTATTATGGACCTGTTATTTCAAATTGTGACACCCAAGAACCTGAAACTCTTTTTTGTATTGTGAATGCCCCGGACAAAAGCAATATCCTCCAAGAACCGTCAACAGAAGAATTTCCTAAGCTCAGAGTTCCATCAGCTTGTATTGATAATGTTTCTGTTCCAGCATTATTGCTTATCACAAAGTTTTTATCTGTATTTGTCCCTGTACCACCTTGGATAGAGACGGCCTGACGGGTTGAATCTGTCACGATCTCAGGCTCAGAACTGTTTTGATATGCTTGTTGTAAACTTACCGTAGTAAGACCTACTCCCCCACTAGCAGATGATGTATCTCCAAACTTATTAGCTTTTATAAATCTAGCATCACTAGTATCCGACAAGTCGGTACAACTTCCTTTAACAACTATCCACCCTCTAAAGATAAGATTTTCTAGTACAGGATTTATTTCAACTGGATCTACATCAAGACCATCTAAAGCCAGTGACTCATTATTATACTCGTATTGCCCTTCTTGGATATAAACTGTATTACTCCCTGAAGCATAGTATATTCTCTTAATAGACCAATTTGACCCATTTACAGTATCAAGTGTGCCAGTACCATTATCCCATGTAGTAGGATCAATATCTGTTTGACCTCCTACTGTAGTCCATCCTCCAGAGCCATTTCTATAGGTATAGATAAATGTCACAGGATCAATTTCAGGAGTATCTAAGTAGTTAGGATTCTTTGGGTCTGCTTTCAAATTAGAGGCAATACCAAACACCTGACCTGCACTCTTTTTAATAGTTAGGTCTGTGCCAGCAGGACTGAATATATTACCATAAGCTATCCTACCCACGGCTTGTCCAAATTCAGAAAGGGTAAACCCAATCCCTGAAAAGGTACTATTTGTGGAATTTGATACACTTATAATGGTTGTACCGCTTGGATGGACTAAGGCACCTAATGCTAGGTAATCTCTTATGTCTTCCTGATCTACTGGAAAATAGCCTAATTGGACAATATCACCGTTTACATCAAAAGCGATATATGAAGATGGTTGGCTTCCGGCATATGTTGGAGTTAATCCAGTAGCCCCAGCAAATTCGTATTTTACATATACAGGATTCAAAGGGTCTGTATAGTTGTCCACCATGTAAAATACACCGGAGCTGATATCAAACTTAGTTGTATCTGTATTTATACTTAATTGGCAACCAGTGACTATGATGTTATTGCCAATCAGTTTGACCCCTAGAGCTATCTGTCCGCTATCTGTCAGCAGAGTTCCATCTTCAGGAGGGACTTTTACAGCTCTTACCGTTGCTGTTGGGACTTCAGAAACATCTATCTGGAATTGTTTAGAATTGTCATCCACATTCTTGATTGCAAACTTATCGTCATAGAAGAAGTTTTGAGCATTTCCTAAGCGACTCCAAGTTGAACCATTGCTGTAATAAAGACCTGCTCTTTTTAAAGTTCCTAAAATCCATGTTCCAGTTTCTTGCAAAACCAACATAGTAATCCCGGCAGTTAAGGAGGCAGCCGGAAGATCAGCATAAGTATTAACTTCTGAATATAGGGAGGTTCCTGCTACCTTCATAAAAGAAATAGGCATTTAATCCTCCTTTTTAACAGAATAAGTTAAAGTCGCTGTCCCACTTACTGTTTTGATGATAATCTCATTTGCTGTATTATCAGTATTATTGATTAGAAATAGTCCTGCTGGTCTGTATTCGGGAACTGTGGTTGTTGAATTGTACCAAATCTTAGTTGGGCCATTACAATCACATTCAATCCACTCAAATGTATTACAAGTCAATGTGATTCCTGTTGTTGAATCAATTGTCTCTCTTCCTGAGCTTCCAATAAATTCTTCATATGGAGTATGACTGTCTAAATTAAGATTAGGGAAATTATAATAAGCTCTTGTTGTCTTAGTCTCTCCCGGCTTAATTATTGTCTTATTTGCACCAGTCTCATTATTAAGCATATAGGTTGTATTTGTTGAATTATTTGTGTATGTAGGCATACCTCCTCCTTATTAGATGCACACAGGCATTCTATTTTTAAAGCTCTCCAGTATTCGTTTGTACTGTTTCATATTTCTACCAGACCACCCTAAAAAGAACTTTCTATTATCAGCATTCTGATATGTGATATATGTTAGATACTCCTGAACTTCCAATAGGAATTGAAAGCAGAATTGTTTATCAGGTGTATTATTGGTAGCAGCTATTGTCATGGGTCCAATGATCTTATCTACTTTTGTATCTGCACAAATCTGTTGATACTTAGCAGAAGTATTCTTCCCGCTCATAACACCTGTTGTGAAGATCAATAGACATTTCTCATATGAATTAATCTTATCAAGATGCATAGGCATCCAGAAGAAAGTATAATAGAAGTCTCTAAGAGCATGTTGCAATTCTAAATCACCATTAAGAACTTTATCTAGCTCTTCTACACTAGCAGGAGCTATCTCATATGGAAGCCTAAGCTCTTCAAAATTCTCAAGATGCTTATAGACGATATTCCAACCTTCCCACTTTGGGAAATATCTTTCAGCAACTCCTGCATAAGTCATTCCTCCACGATCTGCTTTATAATTAGCAAATCCTGCTTCATCACTTAATAGAACCTCAATAGCCATACAATAGTTAATATCTTTTTCCCACATCATTTAAACCTTTTAAAAACATATGTTCCAATGTCTTCTCTTCCAATTTCCTCTTCCATACGATTCATCTCAACAAGCTCAAACCCCTTATCATACATCCAATTGATAAAACCTTCTTCTGTAAAATACCAACGATGTTCTGATGTCTTGAAATGTTTTGATTTGAGAAGATGATAACAGTTATCAAAAATAGGAATTGATACAAAAACATAATCTGTGATCTTGCTTAGAATATCATCTGGGTTTGGAAGATGTTCTAAAGAATCCCAAAATGTTGCACCTTGAATATCACATCCATCCCATAAGCTATCTATATTTTTTAGCCATTTAATCCCTACTGAATTGACATCTGTTCCAATAGCATTTCCATGAGTCTCAATGAATGTTCCTGCACCAATTCCTACATCAAGAACTGTTCCATCAAAGTGCTTCTTTACAAGATCAACCCTTGCCTTATTTAATGCGATTCCTATAGGAGTCTCAGCAAGCCTTTGGTAATTAGCAAAATACTTTTCATCATAGGGTTCATCAATATCCTTTACCGGATAATATCCAATTCCTTTTTTCGGCATCCACACCAACCCGTCTTCTAGCCATTTATTTATTGTAGAATCTTTCATTCCGTTATCCATTTTAATTCCTCTTCAAATATGTTGTCAAAATTAGAAATTGTCTTATTACAGTCATGTCTCATATCTACGCATTTGCAAAAATTATCAGGTTCGATCCATGATACTTTATTGCTTGCAGGGAGAAGATCATGTGTTATTTTTTCAGGAGCATTATGTCCACCTATTCCACCTAAAATGCATATGAAAGGAGTCCCTAATGCCATTGTCATTGGAACCATAAACCCGACGGATGCAACAACTAATGAGGCATTTGCCACAAGAGCAATAATCTCTTTGGCATTAAGTTCTCCATGGTGAAACTTTACATCAGCATATGGGTCTACTCCAGCCAGCCATTCTTTTCCTTCTTCTAAGTCTGCTATAGATACAACTGTATATCCATGCTCTTTTAGCAAGTTGGATGCTCTAGCCATATATTCAGAATGACAATTTCTTGCAGAATTAAACCATTCTGTTCTAACAGTAGGAGGTCTTATGACGGCATACTTTCCTTGTACGGGGGATTTTGTAACTACAGGTAAATCCCAGCTATCAGGCATCACCCTAAAGTGACTATACATTGCTTCTGGGATTGACATAGTTCTCATTTCTTTATGGCCATATCTTATCTGTATTGTAGGCATATGAGGAGGAGGTACAAACCATCTACTTTCCCCATGCTTAGAGATATTCTTTGACTGAGTTCTTAATCGCGTGCCACTTTTCACAGGATATACATTATTCAAATCTTCAAAAAACTCAGGCCAAGATGTTTCTAGATATACTTTATCATGTTTTTTTGCTAAAGCCTTTATGAAAGGTCTTTGATAGATAGTATCCCCTAAGCCTTGCATCCCCCTTACAAGTATTGCCATTTTTAAAACCTTTTATTTTAATTCACAATGATGTGAGCCTTGTTTAATATAGTGTTCTATAGCAACAAGTTTCTCATAAAATTTATCTTTACATTGTTCATGATTCTTACGTTCATGTTCAACAGTATCTTTGATAAAGTCCATTGTATTTTCTTGAACATCTGCAAGTCTGGATAGAGTATCTTTAAGCTCTCTAAGAAGACCCTCATGCTCTTTTCCTTGCACTTCTCTTCGTCTATCGGCATCTTTACGAGCCTCTTCAGAAGAATGCAATTGTTTATTTGATATATAGATGTACCACCCTAACCCGACAAAGATAGCGAAAAATAAAAGAACTATAACCGCACCTAAATCACCAGAACTGCTTAACTGACTGATAGCAGGGGATACATCTGGAAGTTCAGCTTGCATAATTCCTCCTATTTAGCATAGTCTAAATATTTAGACAATGTTTCCTGAAGTTCTTTTGCTTGCTCTGTTTGAAGTTTATTCTTTGTGTCTTTTGCCAGAACATCAATTGCTTTAAGAGCTGTCTTTTCAAGAAGCTCAATCTTATCATTCTTTTCAGCAGCCTCGAGAAGCATATCATCAATAGTATTCTCACTATTCTTAACCTGCTTCTCAATCTCTTTCTTGATGATTCCTTCTTTAACTTTTTGTGTCAGGAAAAAGGCAATGATCTCAACCACTGCCTGTCCTATAATTTGTAGAAATGCCATACTAAATCCTTTAGGCAATTGTATTCATTAGATCAATAAGGGCTTCTTTTGTCCCACCTACATATGAAGATTTCTTGATTGTGTATCCATATTCAAGCGTTACAGCATTTGTAGAATCTACAACCTTGATAATCTCGATATCCCAATAATCAGACGATGCTGTATTCTCACTGTAAAGCATAAAAGCAATATCAGTTGCATTTGTATTTGCTCTTACTAGGTATTTACTTACCATCCACGCTTGCATAGCTGTTTGTGTTCCAGCAGCATATGCTGAAATTCCATACTGAGTTAAAACGTCAGCAAAATTTGTTGTTGTTACTTGCATTTATTTTCCTTTATTTATATAAAAAATTGATTACGTTGACTAACGAACCACAAAGCAAAAGTAGGGAACTCTGCTGCTGAGATAGGCATCTTTGTACCATTTTCAAAGTGGATAGTTGTATCAGTCAATCCTAATTCAAAGCCATTCTTGACTTGCACCATGCCGTCCCCATCATCTTTTGTAAACGACACCGTGTAGTCAACTCCGTTTAGTGTATATACTGAACCTGCAAGCATGGCTTCGTCCCTGGCGATGTTAGCTTGTGCATCCAGTGATGCTTGTGTATCAGCATCAATCTTTTCTATATCAGGCTGATAGACCCCATCAGCATCAGGAGTATCAAAATAATGGCTATACCGTGTACCATCTGCTTGCATAGCGTATGTTTTTACATAAGGAAATCCATTATCATCAAAAGCCAAATCCTCATTTGGTGCTTTAGGCTCCCAAAAGGTTTTAACTCTTGGGTCTGTGCTTATGATTGTCTCATCTTCATTTCTAAAGATACCTGTTTGTTTTTGGTTTATTCTGTCATAGTAAAGTGTCATTTGTATTCCCCTTCAATTATAATATCAACTCCAGCAAGATCACCGGATACAAAAATTGAAGATTTTGAAGTATACCTAACAGATACAGAGCTTGTTGTTTTTGCAATTGTGAAGAATTCACAATCTGATATATCTGTCGCGGTTAGATTTCCGTCATCTGATACTATTGCATAGGATACTTTAAATGCAGCAGAAGAAAGCGTACAGGGTAGTGTTGCGTTATAAAACAATTGAGAACCAGCAAGATACGCCATTGTATACGCTGTGATTATTTTAACATTACCCTTGCTATCCTTAATATATTTGCTTCCATCAGTACATTTTCCTATAATAGTTCCATCTGGGTAAATCCTTGCCCCTGTAGAACTAAAACCAGTATCAGGTGAAAGAAGTAACCCCTCGTCAACGTACTCTTGATACTCTGATACGTTAGTACCATCAGATTCAATAAATGTGATCGTATTTGCTGAAACAGTAACCGCAGTACCAACATCACCTACAACACGCACATCAATATCCTGTGCTGTGTCATTCTGGATAAATTTACTTGAAAAAGCAACTGTATCCAGATATCCAGTTCGTGAAGTAGTAAGAACTACTCCACTATCAGTTAAAGTGACTTTCCCATATCTGTTTTGAGTGGAATCAAAAGTTACATTGGCATCGCTTGAAAAGTCATAAGTCAATGTCTGCCCCTCAAATGTACCTTTTGTAAATATTGGTGCCCCCGTTCCAGCCCCATTTGTAATATAATTAATTTGGAGTTGATGATCTGATAGTCCAGAACTCCATATAATTCCTTTTGCCATTTATTCTCCTTGTATTTTTATGGGAACGTCATAAAAACGCCCCCTACTTTCTGTTCCCTGAACTAAATCGAGGAAACCGTATTTCACATAATACTCTTCAGTTACATTATCACTAACATAACATAGGACGTTATTCCTATTAGCTCTTTGAGTTGTTCTCAATGCTTGGTATTCATCAAATGTACAGAACATATTAAATGACATATCGTTACTGATATAGTTAGATGTGTATAGATTTGTACCGTTGATTGTTCTTTTTTGAAAACCAAAATCCTGTTGATCATCTTTTAGGGGATACTCAGCTTCACCATATTCTGTTAAAGTTCCACCAAATACCATTCCCAAATAAGATACTGTTGGGAAAGTAACTACTGCCGTGGCACCTGTTTGATCTGAGAATGTAAATAGTTTTTGATCGGTAATGCTTACATCTCCGCTATCATAAACAGCTGCGCCGTCCAACATATAAATACTATAACCATCTGCTATAGCTAAACTATATGAATCAGAAACAGCTACCGAATTACCATAATAAGTATCTTCTGTAAGAGTTGTATCAGTAGAGATTGTTGTAGTAGAGCCTGACCCATCTGAAACTACAACTCTAGTTGTTGTTGCATCAGTATTTGCTATAAAAATACAGTTTCCATCAAAAGATACTGTGTAGTACCCATATCCTGAAGATTGCTCTGCTAGTTGTTTCTTATATTCTGTAATTGCATATGTAGGATTTGTAGTAAACCCACTAGATACATATGTTGCTGTATTAGACCATGCTATCTTTGTATTACAAGACATTTACTACCTCCTTATACATAGGTTATTGTTCCTAAGCCTGATAAAATTTCATCACCTTCCTTAGTTAATTTCTTTTCTGTCACAACAAAACTTCCTGTAGCATAATCACTTGAAAGAGTCACCTCTGTACCAATTTGAATATGTCTTACAGTTCCCAACTTGATGCTGATAGAATCCCTAAGATATAAAGTCTTCTTACGATTTAACATTGTAAGAACTTCACTATTTATATAGTTCTTAGGAGATATCTCATCAGTTGTTCCTGTTGAAAGTCCCGTATAAACATCCTCTGATTGATTTGCTTGAGTCAGTTGATATATTTTATTATCATATGCTTCTGTATTCCATTTCGCTGATATCTTTGAAACGATATTATCAGGTGCTGATGACTCTAAACCATCTTCAAGAATCTCAAAGTCAGTAATCGTTTCAGATGTTGATCCAGTGAGTTTATCTACAAAGTAGAAAGTTGTTCCATCTAAATAGAAAAGGTGGTCTGTATATTCACATAGACCTATTAGATATTCTATTCCATATTGTTGACTTGCTGGATACTCTCTTACTGAGACATCTGTTGCATAGGTTGTATCATAGGAGTAACCAGAAAATACTTTTGTTATTACTTTATCTATTGTGTTGAACACATTTAAATCCTTTTATGCTATATGCGGCCAATGATGCTATTGTGTTGCTCATTTAGTTATCCAACTGCTTCCATGTTGTTCCATTATATCCATAGAAATGTCCGTCTGAAGTGTTAAAATATATTACCCCGTTGCCTGGATTAGATGGGGCTGAACTGGAGCCTATTAATTGTATGTCACCGCCTGTCCCACCTTGAAATACACCCCCTACTCCACCATTTGTACCATATGATCCACCTATTGCCCATATCCCAGACGATCCACCGCTTGTGAATACACCTGTTGAGGCACTCTCTGATAATATACCGTATCCAGAACCAGATGAGATAGCCTCTACTGAATTACAAAAATTAGACTCTGCCCTAATTGCAGCCCCTGATTTTATTGTACCACTTGTTTTAGTATGTTTTGCGAATATGCCAGTATTTGAAATACCAGCATCTACATAAATAAATGACTCGTAAGATGTTGATGTTGTGCTATCCCCTATTTCTACTACAGGGACCCACCCATACGTACCACTACCAGAATCATATAAAAACTTATAAAAATATGTCTTACCATCTTGGGTAGGCGTAAAATCAAGCCTTGTTGATGCTGTAAGCCCTGTTGATGGTGCAGTTCCACCTACTATTGTTAGGCGGGTTGCAGTTGAGTTTGTACCGTTTGGTATCATTTGGATACCATTAGTTAATAGGGTTGACCCATCCCAACTTATATAGTGTTCAGCATCCCCACCAAAGTAAAAATCCCCATCATTCTTAATATATACTGTCCAAGTCGATCCAGAATAATATCCTAGATAGTCCTGAGATATATTCAACCCAGTATCGGGAGCACCATATTCAATAGAAGACCCTTTGATAACTTTCTTGACTTCCTCTATAATGATATCCCAAGCTTGACCATTCCATTTATATTGAATATCCGTAGAAGTGTCATACCAAATATCACCAAGAATAAGATCATAGTCATTAGGACTTGGTTCAGTGTCTTGATGGTATGTCGTTGTCTGGAGTTTTCTTGCTTTTCCTGTAATAATCTCTTCAACAATAGTTGTTGTCCCGTCAATATACATAGATATATCGCCAACAGGTCTTTGATCTAATTGAAAAGTTCCATCAGCAAGCTTATTGAAAGTTACTTCTACGCCATCATCAAACACTTTTTGTGGATCACCATACGCTGACCAATACAAATACTTTGTCTGATTCATCAATAAAGGTCTTGCAAAGAAACCCTGTGTTAATGTATAATTTCCATTGATATCACATAATTCACCAAAAGCTATCGGGTAGACTCTCCCATCGGAAAACACCGTAGAAGAAGAGATCGCAGACCAAGGAGATGTTGGAGGGGAAACACTATGACCCCCATCTGTTTTAGTATTCTGATAATATACACCACTTGAATACACAACTGCATTGGATAGATATTTTGAATAGTCATAATCTATGCTGAGAACATCTCCATCATCTACATCTGTTGTATCACTTACTGTAATAACACCGGAAGCATAATCTAATGTAAAGTCAGTATCCTCAACTAATGAAACAGACTTTGTTGTATTGGTAATGCTTACAGTTGTATCTATAATTGATTGATTATGTAGAGGAGCTAAGAAAGTAGAACCTAATGCAAAAGATACCCTAAGCTCTTCACCAGTGACACTTATTGCAGTATTATCTACAAAAGTACCTTGATACTCCCCACCATTGATAATAAGGTTTGGAGCAGGAGTTAGTAGGTTATAATTTTCATTGCGGAAATCTTCCGTCTTAAACTTCAACTCAAATGTAAATTGATTTTTATCTCTCAATATAGCAACACCTGTAAAGATGTCTGTAACAGTTGTTAAGTCATAGTCAGTCCACTTGAGAGTAACATCCCACTCTATATATGATTGGATATCTTTTAAAGAATCCCCATTATCATTAGTCTTTCCTGTGATTAAAGATACAGACCCAAGTTGAAGAGACGCAAAAGCACCTCCTCCCCATGAGATATCAGTTGTATCCAGTATCCAAGGATCATACCACTGACCATTGTATGTGACACCGTTTGCTATATCTGTAACATAAAATGTTGTTCCACCTGCTGTTATTGACATTAATATCATGCCATAGCTCCTTCATACCTATTCAATGTTCTTTTTAAACCGCTTGATGTTAGAGGATTTTCTGCTGTTGTTTTTGTGTAAGATGCTGTTGCCGCATTAGTTGCTTCTATATTACTTAGCTTATCATTCATTCTTCTATTCTCTTCCCTAAGCGCACGAATTTCAGCAATTAAAGCACCTGAACCATAGTCCATGTTGTTTGAAATAGGGAATACTGGCATTGTTCCACCGCCATTAGCATAGCCTTTTCTGATTCCTTCTAAAGAAGGGAATAGATATGACATGCTTTGTGGGACAACATATTCACCTTTATGGACTATTCCAGCAGGTTGATATTTATTACCCTCTCCCGTGTATCCACCAGATGCAAACATTCCATGATGATGGCTCTTTTTGGTGGGGGTTGAAAATGGTGTGGGAGTGGTCGTGGTATCAGGAATAGTAGCTACTAAGGCAGTTGTGTTAGCTGCAATTATTTCAAGTTGTGCTAACATCAGATCATCAATAGTCATTAACTGACCTTGAAACTGTTCAGTGGTATTTGCTATCATTTCTTGAATCTTAATTGCTTCAGGTGATGATTTAAGAACATCTAATGTGGTTTGACTATACTGACCTGCAATATCCATATATCTACCAAAAGCTCTTTGTAAGGCAGATAAGTTTTCAGAAGTTTGATCACCTTGAAATGCAGATAATGCAGAACTTAAAGTAGCTTGCTCTTGTGAAAATCTTCCTTGATAGTATTCTAACCCTTGTCCCGGCAATCCACGTTGACCACGAATCTGATCTATTAAGGATTGTGCTTGATCTACCATTCCTTTTAAGGAATCTGAGAATGATTTTAGTTTATCAGCAGCATCTCCTGCTGAGTCTCCTACATCATACATTCCTTGCAGTAGGGTAGATACTGTATCCTCAGAACTTACTGCAACTGATAGTATTGCATCTGCTGTCTCTTGGGATATCCCTAAAGTATCAAGAAGCGCTTGATTTGCATCTTCTTCAGTCATTAACCCTTGTTCAATTAGGATATTATTTTTTGCTTGTACTTTCGCAACATCAGAAAGGAGACTTAAGAAACTTTCAGTAGAAGTAACATTTGCGTCCTGTAACGCTGTATTTTTTTGTATTGCTTGACCTAAGGCATCTGATGCAATTACAGCTTCATCCTCAGAACTTACAAAACCAGCAAGAGAATCAATTGACTGATTTCTCATATTTGCCAATTCTACTTCCAAATCAGATAAAGTATTAATACTTGCTATATACTGACCTGCGTACCTACCCTTGTACCCAAATTCCTGTAATGCTTTATATAGTTCAGTCTGGGCTGCTGTTGCAGTCTGTGCATCATACCCTTGATAAAAGGATCTTAATTTTGTTCTACTCTTTGTGACCCCCGCTTCAGAAAATAAGGTATTTAACTCTTTCCTGACTGCTATGTCCTGTGATAGCTTTCCTATTTTTCTAACCTGCTCATATCCTGTTTGACCTCTAGCCTGTGCAAGCTGTGCATCGGTATTATTATTTAGTGCATCAATTAGATTATTGAAAGCAGATCGTGTTTTTGCCTCTAAATCAAACTTTTCTTTTTGTCCACTAAGAGCCTGACCTGCTACCATAAGACCAGCTCCAGTTGCTATAGCAGCATAAGGATTTGCAGCAAAAGAGGTTGCTACAACGGCACTTGTTCCAGCACTTATTAACCCAGAACCAATTGAAGTAGCACCACTAGATACTGCTTTTTGAATATCTACAGAACCTGTTTTAATCGCTTCTATTATTACACTAGACAAGGTATTAGCTATTCCTTCTGATATGATTTTACCCATATCGACTGAACCCCTAAGTAACGCTTGTACAAAATCTTTTTGTGACTTATCCAATGCCTGTACCATATCTGATAATCTAGCTGCTTCTGTTCCTGCTGTAGTGCCCTGTCTTGTAGCAGCTATATTTTTTAATGCAATAGTTGCTTGAGTTAATTTTCCACCCTTTACTAAAGAGCTGATATTAGAAAAGTCAATCCCATCAATAGAATCACCAACTGATTTAATATACTTAGCCGTTTGTATCAGTTCATCATTCAAAGATGATCTTATTACATTTGCAAATTTATCATACTGATCTGTATTCTTCTGACCTAAATCATACAAAGTATTTAGGTTAGATATCATCAATCCTATTGATTGTGCATCCTCTTTTGTAAACCTTTCAAAGAATGGTTGAGTGCCTGTAACTTCAGTAGGAGTGGTAGACTTTGTTAGTTTTTCTTTCTCAGCGTTTGCAACTGTAAGCTTCCCCTTTAGTCTATCTATTTGCTGTTCAAATAGTTTTATTGTTGCATCTTCACCTTTTGTAGTTCCACCCTCTTTCAGCTTTGCAATTTGGGTAGTATAGTAATCAATACTTTTTTGTAGCTTTTCAGTAGGAGTAGCTTCTAAGGTTTTGTAGAACGGCTCTGCCTGCTTTCTAACTTCTTTCAGAGCACTGGCAAACTCTTTTGCACTCACTGTGCTATCATCTAACCAAGTCAACATCTTATTAGAAACATCTAGAATAGAATCACCTAAAGGGGTTAGAACATCTTTCGCCAAATCTCCAAGAACATTTTTGACACGTTCCCAAGTTTTAGCATACGTGTTTACCACCTTTGCTGAATCATCTAACGCACCCGCTGAATCTTTTATCTGATCAAGGCCACTTACTACCGATCCAATAGATGTCCGTAAGTTGGTTAGTGATTGTCCATATAATTTATCTACACTTTGAATGAGTTTATTAAAATCGTTATCACTTAATGCCTGTAACCTCCTACCGAAACTTACTAATGCATCCTCACCTTCTTTACCGCCTTTATATAGTTTCTCTAAGAACGCAGCTTGAGATATTCCTAAACCACCAAATATAGCCTGACTATCCGCACTGTCTTCTCTTAATCCTGAGAATAAAGTACGAATTTGTGTACCAATTGTAGAGGCATTCAAACCAAGTCTACTAAAAGCAGAGGCCAAAGCACCAATTGTATCTACCGTAGCCCCAACACTTTCTGCGGCTGTCAATGCGTAATTTGAAAAGGTAGCAATATCCTGAGTTGTCAACTTAGAACTATTTGCAACCCATGCAAGTTTATCTCCGAGCTGTTGAGCAGAGTATCCTGCTTTTCCAGCTCCATCTCCAAATACCGTAAAGAAGGTTACAATCGCACCAGCAGATGTCTCTACCGTATCCCCTGTAAGCAAGGCCATCTTAACAACAACTTCGGTAGCATCAGCAAGATTCTCTGCTTCTACTCCTGCTCTAGCAAGTTCTAGAGCCGCCTGATTTAATCCTTCAACTGTACCACCTAATGATATACCAAGATCAACTATTTGCTGTTCTAGATTTCTAGCTGAATCTCTATTTAAATTAAGGACAGCATCCAATGTTGCGGCAGCCTTATCAAATTCTACTAAGAACTCAACACTATTTCTTAGAGCATTTGTAACAGCATACAATCCTCCAAAAGCAGCAGCATACATAGCAGCACGTTTAGTGATTTCTACAAACCAAGCACCTCTATGGAGTTTCTCCAAAGCAACAGTATGATCATGAATCTTTTTAGAGCCATCATCAATATTGCTTTTATATTTTTCAACTTTTTTGGAATATTGATCTAGGGTCATCTTTCCAGATTCATATTGCTTTGTAAGATTATCAACTTCCATAGCCAATTTATTTTGAGCTTTAGAATCTTCTCTAACTCTTGCAATATCTTTCTTTGCAAAGACACCTGCTGATTCTTTTCTAGCAGCCATCTTTTCTAGTTCTCTTGATTGACCTATCAATTTATCCCGAAGCCTTATTGCTTCATTAATAGAGGAGGATTCTTTTTTTACAGTATTGGCATTTGCACTTATCTGGGTATTCAAACCTTTATAAGCAGATTCAATGTTCTTTACATTAGCGGTATATTTAGCTAACGCCTGTCCTTGAAGATCGGTATTTCCTTTAGCATTTTTAACAGCTTGATTAAACACCTGAGTCTCATTTGTAAGAGCTTCAAGTTGTTTTTTAGTTGCCTGTGCTGATTTATCAAGACCCATTACAGAAGCTCTATTAGAAACCCTGATGATACTATCTTCAAGCTTTCCTACTTCTTTATTTATCTTATCAAGATTCTCTGCGGTAAATCTTATGTTATATAATTCTTGTGATTCTGCCATATGTCCTCCTTATAGGTTTCCTTCAGACAATGCTTTCCCAAGCACTCTATGAAAGAGAAGGGGGTTATTTCCCCTTCTTTGGATTATCTAATAATTCTTTTTCGTATTTATTCAAAGCAGATTGAACCATTGAAGTGCATTTTCCGAAGAAATCTGTTTGATCTCCCCATGCACCTTCTTCAGGTAAATGTCCTGCTTGATTGATTGAATGTGATTCCATTGCATCAGAGAACATATTCTTGATATCAATTCCTTCATGCTCATGTTTCATAAAGTAGGACATAGGACATTCGGTAATAACCTGATCTTTGATTCTAAGCTTAAATGCAGATTTCCCTTTTATTTCATGAATAGGGCAGTTCCATGCAAGTTTTTCACTATCATTACAAGTGGTACAGTTTTTCTTACGTTTTACTTTATCCTGATACCACTCATTGAAATAGATTATTAGAAGTTTCCCAAGTGTGCTTCTGCATCATCAGGGAATTTAGAAACATTAAGGATTACAGAACCAAACTCTGTGATTCCTTCATTTCCAATAAAGGTAAGCATATCATCATCAACACCAACTTTAGGATCATATTTGATCTCTTTGTCATTCTCATCAAAGATATTATCCCAACCACAAATCTGACTCTTTACAACATCGACATTGACACTATTTTGACTGATTCTCATTGATTTGAATCCATCTTCATATGTGATAATGCTATCTTGAATCTTTGCAAGTTGTTTCTGTGATAGAGGTTTGAACTTAAAGGTTGGAGGATTTTGTACTTTCTCTTTTTCACCTTCTTCATTATCTTCAAAACGATCTTGAATCAGTACATACTCATATTCATGTTTATAATTCCGTGTAAACTTTCGTGCCATTATTTTTCCTTTTCTAATGTACTTATGGGAGAGCTATTCTAAGCTCCCCAAAATTAGGCTGCTTTAGTAGCCATATAGAATGCGTTGTTATTCGCATCCATAAATGCTTTGAATGTTGTATTTTGTACAATCACACCCGCATCATCTGTTCGACCAATTTGAGTGATACGAATATTAGGGAAGTAGACAATAATCTCATCACCATCAGTATTTGTCAGCTCAAAGTAAATCTCAGCAGCAGTATTGTTCTTGAATGTTGAAACAAGAGCTGTATCAGCAATCTCAAAGTCAAAAGAACCTTCAAGCATCTTCTCTGTAATAGTCTTACGGTAGATACCAGCAGATGTAACAGAGTTAGAGTCTCTAAGGGTATTTGATGGATTGAATGCAAGATTTGTAACATCATAAGAAACATCATCAATCGTAAAGATTGCACGTTTACCTACAAAGCTGCCGCCTCCACAAGATTGACCGCTAAGAACATGTGGATCACCGTATGTCTCAGAAACAGTTGTAAAATTAATACCCTGAAGAGGAATATCAAATTTAACAAGGTCAGCGGTATTCATGTTCATTGTGATACCTTCAGCCATTACACCGAAGAAGTCCTCACAAGCTCCTGCCTCTGAACCAAGATACTGTCTAGCAGCAAGAGATGTAATAGACTCTCCAACAACTGCAAAACGGTAAAGGTCATAAGCACCTGCACCTGTATTTTCTGTAATAGTACCTGTAGTTTTATTTACATCAGCACTGATTGCGGCATAATAACCAAGAGCATTCTTTACCATATCGTGATTCTGTAGCATTCCAACAGATGATCCCGGCTGAGTTGTCAGCATTTTAAGGTCAAATGTGATAGATGCAGAAGAAGTTTCCTGACCAGCAAGTGATGGACAAGTGATATACTGACCATTCGCTGTATTTGGTGTGATCTCTGCAATATTGGAATCGAAATATCCACCGACATCAAATAGAATTGAGTCAGCATCTTCAAAGATACCGTAGATGATTACAACATCTTCTGTACCAGCCTGAGCACCCCCAGAAAGGAATGTAACAGTTGTTTCAGTAGAAGTAGTTACAATTGTATAATCTGTACCATATGTCAGAAGAGTATCAGTAGAGTCAACACTACCAGAAGCAGTACCAACATCTAGATATACTTTGACTGTTGCTTCACTGACAACACCTGTAGGATTAGTACCTGTGTGTGAATCAAGAACAACTGAATCAGTAGCGGATACCAAAGTATCTGTTTTGGTAAAGTCTCTAGCTGGACCCTCACCATATACGCTCTCCTGCTCAATTGCAATGACAGTGGTTTTTGATAGCAAAGCTGCCATGTTTTTCCTTTATTTAACAATTTTCATCACAGAGTCTATGTTTAAACTCAAATGTGATCTGCCCCTCTTTGTTGGGGAACCTTTCATTGAAATCCCATGTTGCTAATTTGATATCCCTATCTAATACATATCTCCATATACCTGTGTCTCTAAGCACTGCCCTCATGAGCATATCCTGAACATCTAGATACTCAAGTTCAGCTTCCATATTTAGGTTTATGCAAAGAGTTATAAGAAGTGTTGAGTCATACCCGGTAGTACCCGTTGTGGATTTACCATTGAAGTCAAATGTATTAGTATGGTTTACAATATAGCAAGATGGAAATACCTCCTCCTGATCTAGTGGGACTGTTTTATCAAAAGAAACTTTCTGAAAATAATCTTCAGCTTCTATGATCTTTTTTAAATCCTCTAGTATGAATCTAGTTTGGTATGCCATTTTATCTTCCTGTTATATTATTAAGACTCCGCTGTATGATAACCTCTAAGCTTTTGAAGGCATGAGTTCTATAGCCTTTTACAATAGTGTTCTTATCCAGATAATCAGAATAGTCAAAACCATTTTTTACTGCTGGACCTAATTGACCAATAATTTTAAAGTCATATTGATACTTATCTTTTGTAAAGGTATACCTTCCTTTAGGCTTCAACAGTTTTAAAGACTCACGAAGAGTTCTAGTTCTCATAAAAGGGTATATAACTCCTCCTGCACTGTTTCTTCTTCCAGCGGAAGTATATTGAAGGCTAAGTCTTTTATAGACAGTATCATACCATTCTTTCTGAAGACTATTAATCAAGCTATTACGAAGTCTTTTTGTAACCTTTATGAAAGCATCTCTTGTAAGAGCCCCTAACTTTTTAGTCAGTTTACCCAAGTTCAATAGCTCCCAACGGAGAATAATGTTCAAAGATACTTGTGATTTCACGTGGTAACTTGAACGATCTATAGTTGGTTTTACTTCCTTCAGGAGATGTTATAGAAGATATCATATAGGTTTTAGCTTTTAGATTTTCATATCTCATTTGAGCAGAGGTATAAAAGGCCCATTTAAGATCAGGAGGAGGTTCTGTGTATTCTCTAAATGTTTTCGTAGGGAACAGTTCAGCAAGAGGAGTGTTAAATTCATTGAGGATAAGATAGTAGGTGTATTCGACAGTATAATCTGTGTCAGAGTTCATATTACCAGAAGTAACGAGAGTAATAGTGCCATTGTCATAATCAACAGTATAATCACTACCCTCGGTATAATCTCCGATAGAAACACTGACCAGATTTTTGTAAGTAAGTGAGATTGCAGCATCGAAATCTCCATTGATAGTCTCTGAATATGATTCTATATCTTTAGTAATTGCAATCCCGTACTTTTCAAATAACTCTCTAATCAAACCTCTTAGAATAAACGCATACTCAGTTAAACTTGAATCATCTTTAATTCCTAACGAATATTGAAATTCAGTAAACTCCATAATTTCTCCTTAAAGGAGTTGTCAACTTTCTTCAGGCTTTTTAGAAGTCTTTCTAGTTGTTCTAGGTTTTCTAGTTGTTTTCTTTGGTTCAGACCGTTTAGCCTGAGATTTTGTTACTGGGGTCGTTTCCGCTTCTACTTTAACTGGAACTTCTTTAGGGGGATTAAAGTCTACTTTCTCAAACTTCTTTGGGAATGTTTTAAGTAGGTACTCTCCATATTCATCTACAACAGTCTGCTCTACAAGGGTTTCATCATTAGATGAAAACTTATAGCCACCACTTGTAAATGATCCAGTTTCAATAAATCTAAGTGTCATATATTATCCTTTTCTAAGAAGGAGAGCCTAAGCTCCCCAAAATTATACTGTACGAGTAAGGTTGATGTTGATACCGGCAATTGCATACTTGTGGGAAGTATCAACTGTACCAGCAGAATCAGGTCGGTCATACTTACCATTGAAGCCGAATCGTGCAGAAGTGTACCATTCGATTGTCTGATTAGAAGGCTCACGCTTCATTTCAGTAATAATACTTCCAGATTTAGCGTAACTTATGAACATGGACTTGTTGAACATGATCATAGAACCAAGAGTATTTGCGCTACCAGATGTACCATCACCAACTGTACCATCAGCTTGTACCAGAGAAGGCATATAGCTGGAAATAACAACAGGGATTCCACCGATTGTATTAACAGCGCCCATTCCAGCAAGAGTAGAAGGCATACCAGATTTAGAAGCATCTGTATAGTCAGCCATCAGTCTGAGACGGTTGTAAAGGTTCTGAGTGACCATCAGGACAACATTACCTTGTGCAACTTGGTTAGCATCAAGATATTTACCACCAGCTTCTTGCATAGCAAGGATATAAGTGAACAGAGCAGCATCAGTCAGAGCAGCACCACCAAAGTCAACAGTATCTTTACTCAGTGCAATTCTACGAAGACCTTTCCAAGACTTCTGAGTTGAAGTTGTACCAGAGAATGCATCCCCATAGTAGTCAACATCATCCATATGTGTTGCAGTGTTATCACCACTGATGATGGCAAGCTCAGTACCAACAGCCATACCACGTCTAAGGTCAGCCATTTTCTCAGCAGCAACATCAATAAGACTGTCAGCAAGGGTTTCATAAGAAGCACCAGTTGTACCGAAAATCTTATCAAGCTCATATCTCATCAGAGTATAGCTAGAGTTACTTTGTGTACCAGTATCGCCTTCAGCAACACGATATACTTTCAGCTTGTCGTTTTCAAGGATATCATGAACTCCACCCTCTTGAACTTCTTTATAGTTGATTAGTCTGGAGACATTTGTTTCTTCCCAGATATCACGCTCAACCATACCGGAGGTAGGTCCAGTTGCAAAAGTATCATCAAGAGCAGCATCAGTTGTAAGGCTTACCGCTTTCATACCTTTGATTTTTGCATCAATAGCATCACGGTCTGCACCAGTAAGCTCGTGACCTTTAGCAGCACGAAGCTGTTTCATCATACCAACAAGACCAAGTACTTCTCTCTCCTCTTTACTTGCAAACTTAGGATTAAAATCTTTCTTATTCACTACAGGTTCCTTTGGAGCCTTTGTTTCAGGCATTTTTGCTTCTTTAGCTTTTTCGGCAACTTTCTGTGCCATTTCTTTGATTAGTTTACTCATTCATTTTCTCCAATAATTTGATTAGCTTGTTCTTCTACTTGTGAATAAAATTCATCAAGCTTTTCTCTAAGTTTTTCAACCTGATCTTCAATTGCTTCTAGCTCTTCTACTGAATCAATAGAATCAATTGAGAATGTACTTAGTTTTCCAATAAGTTCCTGAGCAGGATTTACTAGTTCAGGTTCCTTTTCTGGAACAACCTCTTCTTCTTTTTGAGCTTCCTGTTTAGGTTCCTCTTTTGTAGGGACTTCCTCTTTCGGCTTCTCCTCAGCAGGTTTTTCTACCTCAGCAGTAACTTCTTCCTTGCTGTCTGTTTCTTCGTTAGAAGCAGGTTCTTCAACAGGAGGAGTTTCAGGAACAACTTCTTCAGTTGGTTGCTCTTCATTCGTCTGTTCCGTTTCAATATCTTTTATTTTCATATTTTCCATTTCCTTAATTACCATCCGTTTATTTTTATAATCAATTTCGATATTGATTCCCTTTTTCAAATCCTCAAATTTAATAGGTTCGATATCAAAATCATCACGACTATGTTTTGCTAAATGATTATAAACACCTTTTCTCTCATCATCTGGCATGTCTGTTTGATAAAGACGTTGGATTGCTGCCTGAACACCTTTTAATACAACATCATGTCCATCAGATGCTTTGTGGTGAGCAAGTTTATATCCACCTTTAATATCTTCTTTACCTTCTTCAACATAGGCACACATGATTTTTAAATCATCTACAGTTGCAGCAGATACTTCAGCGGGTCCATCCCATTTTGTATCGGGATCAGCCTTACCTGTACCATTTTTATGTGCTCTACCATAAGTGATTACAGTCTTTTCATGGTTAGATGATTTAACACCTTTGTTTACTGAAGAAACTTGAACATCAAACTCTTCCATGAGCTTTTCTTCAAGCATCCTAAAGGCTTCCATGACATTTGCTTTGACTTCATCACCCGATAAGGCTTCATTCCACATAACTTCAAACCAGTTATCATCTACTGTTTCAAAGAAAATGTTAAAGTATCTCCGAAGCATGTCGTAACGATTCCATTTGTCATTTTCAGTTTCATCCCAAGTAAGACCCTTTGAGATAATATCTTTAAGTTTTTTCACTTCAACCTCTTCTTTAGTTTCTTTTTCCATCTGGCAACCACAATCAGGATTCATTTCTTTCAATGCTTTAACTGAACAAGAAAGTCCTGTACAGGAATGATCTTTAACAAGTGCTTTTATGGTATCAAATGTAGCAAGCCTGTTGGACGGTACGGAGATAAGCGAGGTCTCATAGATAGAGCCACGTGTCCATGTTAGGACATCCTCACCATTAACCTGTTTGAACTCATAGTCATAGGCTTGGAACCCGATAGAAACACTATCAATGATCCCTTTCTCAACAGCAAAAAATACTTGCTTATCCATTGCTTCAAAGACTTCTGCTTCAAACCAAATCCCGTCCGGGCGTTTTGTTAATTGTACTTTTCCAACAGGTCGATTCATATCGTGATAGGCAAGCAGGACTTTTGCTTCAAGATCAAATCCTGAAAAGTCTACTATTTCACCATCTCTGTCTACATTTACTTCACCAGTAACAGGATCAGTAATTCTCGTTGCCCATCCTGCAATCTTGATTGTTCTATTTCCAATGTCACCAGAGGTAGAAATCTCTTTTACTTTAGAGTAACTTTTAAATTTTAATTCTTTCATTTCATCTCCTTACCTCCCATCTATTAATAGCCTTTTCCTGTAGTTTCGGATATCGTTAGATGTCCTAAGCTTTTCAAAATTCCGTTTTGTTAGGCTGCTTTATTTCGATCTAGTAGGTAATCATATGCATTCCTAGCATACCAATCTTCTATTGTCTCTTCTCCATTTTGCACAGAAGATGCCGTTTTAGCATTATATAGTAGACCAGAACCGGCAGAATAATCACAGCCTATATACTTCGCAATATCTTTCCAACCTAAAATAGATACTTTCTCAGTCATCATTTTAATTTTCTTCATTTGACCGTTTTGAAAGTGATCCCCTAAATTACCTTTTAGTTCAATATAGAGATTAGCTTTGGGTAAGTAAAAATCAGGAGTATATCTTATCCCTTTACCTAATTTAAAAGTTTTAGGTTCGTATTCAAAGGGAATTGCGAATTTATTTAAATAATTTGCAAATAAAACTTCATATGAAGACCTACAATAAGTCTTTTCTTTAGTTACTGGATGCGAAAAGTACCATCTGTATTTAGAGAATTGTTTTTCTGGAGATATATTTGCTCCTAATTTACTAAACATCTCTTTCTTAACACACCCACAACTCTTCGCCTTACCTCTTATAAAGTTATCACTAAGTGGATAATAAATTTCCCCACAGTGACATCTACATTTATATTTAGACTTTACGCCTGATTTGTTACTTTTAATAAATTCCAGCACTTCGACATTAAGAAATGTAGTGCCCACCAAAGCCTCATAATCATGTTTATTTCTATGAGACTTTGTAAGCTTTAATGTTTCCAAATTTCCCATAGCATGCAGACAACCGCAGCTTTTTGTTGCTCCCCCTTTAATATTCCCAGCACTAGCTATATGCTCTTTCCCACAGTCACACATACACCTAAATTTAGCTATAGTTTTATTATTTTTATTTTTAAGACGAATAACCTCTAGTACAGTAAGCATATGAAACTTCTCGCCAATATGTTTTTCAAGAATTTTAGGAGCATTCGGCATATTTAAGTCCTGCCCTGCATTCCCGGATCATTACTACTTCCTCCCGGACCACTAGGAATATCTGTAGAAGAATTATCATTGGAAGTATTTGTTGAATTCTGTTCACTAAGAGCCTCATATGATACAGCCCCCTGACCACCAATCAAGTACTGGGGTAGGTAGTGTCTATCAAATTCTTCACCTTCTAATGGGTCAAGCCCAATTGAAATACGGCTCTCATTTACGGAAGCCCAGCCTAGGCGGAACCTGCCCTCAGCAATGGTCTGTCGCTCTTCCTCACTCTCATCAAAGATTCTAATAGATTCTCTATCAAACTTAAAGACGATGTTTTTCAGACCCATCACTTCTTGCATATAACGAGTAAAGTGAGCTTCTACTGCTGTGATTAATGGGCTGATATTTAACTCATAGCACATCCTAGCAGCAAGTCTCAATGATTTATCTTGGATTGATCTTAAATCCTTACCAAGCAATTCAGGCGGAATTCTAAAGGACTCCATGATAGAATTATTTATGAAAGTCATAAGTTCAATGATTTTTCCTGAATCAAGCCCATCGGAGGTTGCATTCAGATTCAACTTTTCATTATCCAATAGAAGAACTTTTGCTTCAGTCGCACTCAAATAGTTATTTAATGCCTCTGTGATCTTTGAACGACTTGTTTCACTCAACCACTCACCTGTAGCAGCAATAATAGATTTCTTTCCACCCTGAGAAGTATAATTCTGCGCCCAAGCTGTTGTAGAAAGTTCCATTTGAATGATTCTATTAAGAGCAGTTATTTTAGGAATACCATAAAGAGGGTTTGTAACATCGTATGATCTTAGAAGGTAAATAATGTCTTCATACTTATACTCAAGCTCAGTCCCATCAGTTGTTCTATAAATAAACCTATCAATAGTAGATTGTCCAGAACCAGCTTCCAAAAACCACTTATTATTATCAATAACAAAGAAGTCAACCATTCCTTTACGAGTTTTCTTTGAAGACTCTTCAGGAACAATTAAAGCTGCGTTATATCTGAATAAAGTGGAGAAAAGAGTTGTATTGAACTCTACATAAGATTGGTAGTCATTTGTGAACTCATCACTGAACTGTTTTGGAGTTTTTACTTTTGTCAGCTTTCCATCAGAACCTTTTCTAAAAAAGCTATGTCTTGCAGGAGATACAATATCTGTCAATGTTCTAATTGCTGTATCTAATCTCTCAATAGAGTTTTGATAGGTAGATAAGTTCTGAATAGCAGTTGGTTTTCCTGAACCTTGGATATAAGAAGTTTCATCTCCTTTTCCAAAGGTAGGGTGTTTATTATGTTTAGGGGGAGATTGTTTGGATAAATTAAGAAATCCCATATTTATCCTTTCAGATAGCCAAGTGCTTTGAGCTTTCTTTCTGCTGCTTCTATTCTATTACCCATTAGATTAGCTTTCTTTTCTTTAGGCATTTCCCTAAGCCCGAAATTTTCAAGATAGAATAGGACACCCATTTCAAAGATTGTCAAATGGTTTTCTTTTACTTTACCTATTGAGTTAGTTTTTGAAGATGATTTAACAGGTTCTTCTTCAATAGGATATTCTTGAAATTCCTCTTTAGGCTCTTCAACCTTTTTTCTAGTGCTTCGTCTTACCGCCATTCTTAATCCTTCACTTCAAATTTATACGATAGTGTTTCAGTCTGTGTCGAAGTATCATGATATGTAACTCTAATATCAATTCTTCCTTCTTCAGTTGAAGTCCAGTTATCGGGTTGTAGAATATATTTATAGATAGGCTCAAGTGTTGAATCCATCTCTGTCCAATCTAAAACTTCAACAGGATCATTACGACCTTGCTGTGTATAAAACTTAAATTCTACCTTACTGATCTCTTTCCGACTGATGACATCTGAACAAAATATCTTGATTAGATTCTTTTGATTATTCTGAAATGTCATAGAATCGGAAAGATATTTGATTTCCAATCTAATCTGGTCAAATGTCATTCTTTTCCTCTTTTCTTAAACCAATATTGGTTCTGATTTTTTAGTGAACCTCTTCATTGAAGCAACCCAGTAACGTAATGTTTCAGCTAGGTCATAGTGAAGATGTTCTGTATCCCGTTTCAATACGTTTGTTTTTACACCTTGTGATTCTTTATATTCAGCAGCCATTACTTGTTGTATTGTCTTTTGGCAGCTTTCATCTATATAAAGGTCTGGTTCACGTTCTCCTAAGCTTTCTACAAATTTACCTTCAAACCAAGCATTTACTGTGTCATACCCTTCCATTCTGGCATTGACAGCTCTTTGCATTGGAAAGTCCAAATTAGCAGCTTGCATTCTTCCTTGCTTTTCAGCAGGGTCAGAGAAACGTAATATATTTCCGTCAGGTATATCTAAAGACTTCTTCAACTCTTCTTCTGTTTTTTTCATCTGTTTGATAAAGTCTTCATTCAAAGTGTTGCTTGCAAAGAACTCTCTGAGGATATACGCTTTATCTTTTCTACTATCATAAATACCAGTTACAGAAGCAGAGGCATCTGTTGAACCCCAGTCTGCTGAGGTAACTAGAAAGAAGTCATGTGGTCTTTCTTTGATCTCAGATAGATCAATTTTTATCACATTCTTCTCTTGAGAGAATCTTGGAAAAACACCAGTTGAATCAACAGCGAATTTACATAAGAACTCCCGCTCAAACTGATCCGTAGGCATACTCTTTCTATAAGCTTCAATCATAGCTTCAGTCATAAAAGGAGAAGTGTAGGCATCATACTTAAACGATTTATACCCTTCATCATTATGATACATACCTTTTAAGTGCCTCTTCCCTGCCGTTGTAGCTGTTGGTCTATTACGTGGAGTAGATGCACAAACAACTTTCATTACAAGTAGTCCAGTATCATAGATTCCATAGTTGGCACCTGCTGGTTGAAGAACGTGTAATGATTCTGTAAAGAAGCGATCTTCAATAAGAAATGCTTCGTCGTAAATCAGTAATGAGAGTGCCTTACCTACAATACGATCTTCATATGTTGTCTCTGAAGCAATATAAAGATTTGATCCAGTTTCAGGTATGTGAATGTGGAGTTCAGAGATACTTGCTCTAAACTCTTTAATGTGCCCTTGCTGTTGAAGATGCTTCAAATATCTGTTTATAAAGTTGAAAAACTCTTTTGCAACAGAAATAGATGTGCCCACAATACCAACATTTGAAAATGGGGTCAATAATTCGGCACAACCGATAACGGTAAGCATCCTCGTCTTTCCCCATCTTCGTGAGTTTAGGATGGACATGTACTGCCATTCTTCTCTCTTTTTACCCATAAACCAAGAAGCTATTTCTTTTTGACCATCATGTAATGGGTTATCAATAATATCAGCGACTTTTGGAATATCTATTGTTCCTGCATATTGTCTATATGCAAGCATTTCTTTTGATTGAAAATTATTCACTGATATTTCCTTTTAAAACCATTTTAACCCTTTACCCTTATCAGACCCTTCCTAAGATTGAGATCGTTGAAAGAAATGAACGCTAGGCATCTTTATTGATGGATATGTTTGCCAAAAATGCTTGAAAACCTGCATTTCCGTCATTTCTTTCATCTTTATCCATTTTTCCAAGCTTTTCGTAGACTTCCATAGCAGAGTTGGTTCCAAATAGGTTAAATAGTATTTTTTCTACTGATTCGCCCTTATCAAGTTTGTCTTTTAGAAGCTCTACATATTTCTCAACACCCTCTTCTAATATTCCCCCTAAGCGAGCTTTCATCATTTTGTGTTTTTCTTCAGAAAGTTCATTAAGGAGTTTTTTAGATTCAGGCTTTCTCATGATTGTATTTAACTTGGCTTTAGTGAGTCCATATTTTGATATGACTTCTTCTCTAGTCATTCTTGTGGACATATCACCAACAACAAGTCTTTCTACATCGGAAAGTGGATTTGAAGTTTGATCTTTAAAAGAAGCTAATTCATAAGAGTCTTCTAAAACTTCAACATCTTCTGAGGGTACAAGGTTTTGTAGTAATTTTTCCTTATCTGTCATTTGTACTCCTGTAGGGAATTATATGTCCCTCTATAATAATAAGTGACACTTTGACCCATTTTTGCCTAATTAAGTTGAAATTTGTTAAGAAAAGATTAAGAAAGTGCTTATATTTAAGTTTAGTTTAAGAAAACTATGATATTTAAAGAAAATAGGGGTTTATTTAGGAATTTAATTGTAGGAGCCATTTTAAGACGTTTTATGGTGTCAGTGCTGTGTAGGTATTACTTAAGGGTAGATCGTTGATTGTAGCTTATTCTAGATAGCTTAAAAGAGGTATTATAATTTTAGGTTGGGTAGGGGGAAGTAATATCCGAACTAATTAAAGCAAGGATATTACAGTTGAACCAAGTCCTGAAGAAATCTCGAATAAGTCTTCCCCAATTCTATTAACATTGAATTTTATATGTAGCTGTTTTCTTTCCATTAAAATAAATCTTTTAAGCATACTTTCAACATATGTATCAATTTCAACAGATTAGCTTCTGTTGACTTAAAATATTCCAACTTTGTGTCTAATTTATCATATTTCCCTGAATATTTAATGTAATAGTGAAGAAAATATTCAATAACCCATGCGTATTTTGAGTGATAAGACTTTATAATCTCTATCTCCTTAACTTCAGGGTAAGTTTTATCTAGAATAAACCCTCGTGATATAGTCTTCACTCTTTGTATTACATCTCTTGAAAATCCAACCTTATATAGTTGAGTAGAATCATCAAAGATAATTTTAATTAAGTAGACAAAACCTTCCCCACTTCTACACGCTATTTTATAGTCTGTATTATTGGCACCAGTATTCACTTGAAAGTACATATCTAAAAGAACTTTTTCAGCAATCTTCAGTTGATTAGAATTTAAATCAAGCTCACTTGTAAGTTTAAGCAGTGCCATTTCCCACTTCCTTAACTCAGTCCTAGGTGCAGCTAATCCTGTTAATTCGGTATAGTACTCTTTTAAATACGTTGAATATTTTTTCCAATTCTTTCCAGTAATCTTCTTAATTAATTCTTTTTCATTTTGCATATTAAATCCCCTTTTCAACCATAACTATACCATAAGTTATCTTAAATATATCTTACAAAATAATTTCCATAAAAAACGTCCAAGAGCAATTGTGGGTATTCCGCTTGTTAAAGCGGGAGGCTGCAATTGCGTAAATAGAATATACTATTAAAGTAGTTTTCAGTAGTTATCCTATATAATGCTGTTCATAGTAGTTATTTCTAAGCTTTGTATTTTTAAATAGCTTATAAAATTAGTCTCTAATAGTGTTGCTGGGACAAGCCCAGCGAGTATAAATGAATTTACTTTTAAAAATACTTATTATTTAAGTTTAGTTTAAGTTGAAATAAGTATAATGGAGTTAGTTGGGTTTGAGTTAGATTTTAGAAGTAGATTTTTAAAAAGTTATTCTATTTTTATCAATAAAGGAATCTTTTTTAAAAAAAACCTAAACAAACATAGTTGTGGGCAGGTTTTATTGAGGATTTGCTAAAAGAAAATATTTTCCAAAAGAAAAAGGAGAAATAATTGAGTATTGGAAATTTATATATAGAGTCATCCGGTGGAGAGCTTAGGAAGATTGAACGAAAGAAAAAAGGCTCTGATATTTATGTTATGGGAGGGGGTATTATAAATCTACCAGTAAGAACAAAATATGAGATGTACCTAAAGACTCCCGAATTTAGTGTTGGTAATTATTATAAATATTATTATTTATTGGTTAAACATCTATTACCTAAGTCAACTATTTTAGGTAGGGCAACTAGGACAAAGCCAAAAATTCTAAGATATAAAGATATTTTATCAATATTGAACACTTCTAATAAGACTTGTAATAGTTTTTTAAAGGAGTGTTTTGAGAGGCAGTATTTACTTGATCTAAATCAAGGAGGATATTCAGTAAACCCCCTTTATTTTAGAAATGGGGTCAAAATAGGATATACTGATTTTATGATATGGGTAAACGTCTCAAAAGAATATAGAGATAGTTTAGGGGATGATCTTAAGTATGTTATGAATATTCTAGATGAATATGGAGTAGCAGATTATTCAATTATTGAAAGATTCATGAAGGATAAATGATATGTTTGGAGAATTTGGAATAGAAATACCTTTTGGCGAGAATCAACCTTTTGTTTATATTATTGATCCTCCTGATTTTAGTAAAAGTGCTTACTATGCTTACTTCTATGATCTTACGAGATGTATTATTCATGGAAGCACTATTATTGGTGAAGAAGTTGAAGGTAAAGTTAAATACTATGACCGTCACGATATTTGTGAAAAGCTTGATATTTCAAAATCTGCTTTCTATAGATTTATTAATGAATGTTATGAAAAAGAATTTGTAGTAAAAACTAAAGACGGTAAATATCGTGTAAATCCTTCTTCAGTAATGAGTGATGTGTTCCCAAATCAAAAAGAAATAGAATTTTGGAGCAGTAGATTTCCAAAGTGCAAAAAATTCTTTGAAGAAGTTACCGAAGATACGTTTAAATGAATTTGGAAAATTTTTGCCAATTTATGTCAAAAAATGGGAATCTAGTGGGAAAATTAAGATAAAAAGGGGATAAAATGGAATTAGAAGTAGTAAAAATAATATTAGTAATATGGTTAATTATATCAATGGTCAGCTCAATGGTGGCAGATTCGTTAATTATTGGTTTTGGTGCAACTACCTTTGCATTTTCTATAGCATATGTAGCTCTATACTTTGGATTTATGTAAAATTTAAAAAGCTTAGAAAAATAGCTAATACTTAAGCTTATATTAAGCTAACTAAGTATATAATACAGTTAAGAAAGAAAAATAAGGAATTATCAGGTGCTAGAAAATGATTGAACAATATATGAAGATTATGAAAGACAATGTTGCTAAAAGTATTTCACATAGATTTAGAATCCCCTATGATGAAGCTTATAGTGAAGGTCTTGTTGTTATTGCAGAAAATAAAGATAAATATGCTATGATTACAGATGAGGCTATTTTGAAGAAAAAGATGTGGGGCCATCTACGTTCTAATATATGTGTAAGAAGAACTATTGAGATTAAAGTTCCTACAGATGATGGACCTAAGCTCAAGAAAAAAAGAGTATGGTTTTATCCAGATTCCCATTATATTGATCCAACTGATGTTGAAGATATTATTGATGATGAAGACGGAACAGAACTTCTTAAAAATATCTTCTTCAAACACATTGATGATTTTGGATTGGATGAGGAAGAGACTTTATTTATTGATATGTGCTTTTCAGGGCTTGATCCAGAAGATGATTCTCATAGAGATCACTTTGAAGAAGCATTTCCTGATAAGAAAGTCAGTTATCTAAAGAAAGGTTATATGAATGCTCTTACCGAAAAAATTAAGGCAAACTCTCCTTTCATTAGAAGTTGATGAAGAGACAGGTGATTGGAAAGTTCCTTTTGGTGTTAAAGCTTTAGGGAGATCGTATAAACCAGAAGATATTGAATGGTTAAAACGTCACCATAGAGTTATTACCAGAGATTCTTTATTTCATTGGTGGAATGTAAGGACTAAAAGGAAATGGAGTTGGGATGGTTTTATGGATGTGATGGCTAGACATAGAGTTACTAAAGAGAAAGATAAAGGGAATATACCTCATTTGATGATTTGTTTAAAGGATTTTATGTGAGAGTAAAAGTACATACAACAAGTTTTGGTGATGTTGAAGTAGAATTAATTCCTGAAGATGAATTTTATGATATGGTAGAAGCTGGAGATAACCCTTATCGTTGGAATGAGACTACTATTGGGTATATTAACATATACGCTTATAAAACAAGAATTGTAGGTACAGAAACTATGTATGATGTATATGAACTAGGTAAAAGATCATTGAATGAAATTTGTAAACAGTTAAATGGAGAACTAATTCATTATTCCCAATCTCCAATTAAAATTTAAAAAGCTTAGGAAAGGATAACAATTGACAATATTTACAGAATGGTTAAAAGAACAAGGTGCTTATGATGAGTATATGAAGTTTATAAATACTGGAGCAATAAGAGAGGCTGAAGCAATTGACTACATTGCTTCAGCCTTTACTTGGGGGAATTCTAGTAGTGGACATAACTTTTGGGAGACTCTAAACTACGAATGGCAAGATATCTGTCGAGCTACATCAATAGATGAGATAGTCTTTTCATCAGAAAAAAAGAAAGAAGGTACTTCTCTCAAAGGTAGCTATATTTTATCAAGAGAAGAGATAGATGGAATCTTAGGAAATAAAGAGTCATCAGAGAATAATGGTGGATCAACAGACTATTATAAGTTTGATCCAGAATGGAAAGATTGTCAAGATATTATTGAAGATAGAAATATGAACTATGCTCAAGGTAATATTTTTAAATCAGCATTCACATTTAATATTGGAAGACATAGTGGTACAGATTATGAACGTGATCTGAATAAAATTATCTGGTTTGCCCAGAGAGAACTTGAAAGGATTAAAAATGACCATAACTAAATTAAATAAAGCAACTATTCTATATGGGGAGCTTGAAGATGTTAAAATAAAATTGGAAGAGCTTGAAGCAATTGATATTGAATTAGGTATTTCATTTGAATACGATTATGATGAGGAAAAATATAGTCGATCAAGTTTCAAACTTTCTGGAAAAGAAGTGAAGGAGTACGTAGTAAAACACCTTATAGAATTTTACAAAGCAAAACGGGAATAATTAGCAAAATCATTTGATGAACTATAAATAAAAAGGATTAAAAATGCAAACAACAATTAACACACAAGATAGAACAACAAAGAAACAAGAGAAACTAGCAAGACGTATTATTCGTGATAATGATTTGTCTGATCTTAGAAGCTATTACGCAAAAGAAAAACATCTAAGTAGAAGTGGTAAAGAATATACTAACCTAGTAAAACGTGATAAAAATCATTGGATTGATCGTTCCATTATTGCTTTTAAAGAAGAAGGAAATAAGACAATTCTTTGGCCTGTTGGAGTTAAGTGATGGAATATTCAGAAAGATTTAAAAAGACAATTTTAAATGGGCATGATCTCTATACCAAGTGTAGAGACTATCTAATAAATAAAGGGCTAGAAAATGTGATTTCATCAAGTACTGCCGATGCTTGGACTAAGACTTACGTATTCGATACTGGTGTAGTTTTCAGAGAACATGTTAATGCACTTGATCCAGTAGAAGATATTGTAAGTGTTGTTGAAAAAGTTCTATTACTAGATGAAAATGGAATGTGGGAGGATTGATGGAATATAAGAAACCAAAAGTAACCCTCCTTCACGCAACTCCTCTTTGGGTGTCTGAGGGGGCTGGAAGAGTTTGTTATAATTCTTTTGATATGTCTGAAAATGAACAAATGAAATCATTTCCAGAAGTTGAAGAAGATATTGAATCAAGTGAACTTTTAGAGAAACTATCATGGGTTCATTTTCATGAAAGTGTTCTTGAGCATACTTCTCTAAGCTTTTATATTCAGAATGTTAGCCGTGAGATTGTCATGGAGTGGAATCGGCACAGATTAGGAATGCCTACGAGTCAGAAATCGACCAGATACACTATTGAATGTCTGATTGATGATTGGATTGATTTGAATGCCAATTTCTTTTCACAAGATGCACATAATGCTTTTGAAAAAGTTGTAAAAGAAAATGTGGTACATGATGATTTTGAAATGATTCAGATTATTTCAGACTATCTATACAAAAGCCTTAAAAGATATCACGAAGAAGAACCTCTTGTAAAAGGTTTGACTGGAAGCAAAAAGAAGAAACAAAATGACCGTGTAAAAAGATGCTTGCCTGAGAGTTGGATGACAGAAGGTGTGTGGACATTTAATCTGAGAGCTTTGAAGCATTTTATTTCGCTTAGGGAGTCAGGTGCAGCATATCCTTATATTAGAGAGCTTACACAGGAGATTATTAAAGCAACTCCTGAAAAGTATCTCAGATTGGTAAAGAAATGAGATATGTACTAAACTTTTTCTTCAACGGAGAGGAGTATTATCTTCCTATTGAAGACAGACATATTCTAGATGCTGAAGACCCGGAAGGAAAGCATAAAGTAATTGACGTTTGTGATCCTTTCATTGGTCTTGAAGCAGATAGAAGTGTAGCACAGATTAATAGAACAATGAATTGGTTTATAGAAAATGAACTTGATATTTCATTGGCAGAAGATTTTTTAGAAAATGTATTAGATATTGACACAGAAATAACATATTAAGGAGAATAGTAAGTGAGTATTCATGTAAAAAAGAAAAATGGCACATTTGAAGCCTTAGATATTAGTAAGATAAAGAAACAGACTATGAAATCTTGTGAAGGTCTTACTAACGTAAGTGCTGATGAGCTAGAGCTGGATTCAAATATTCAATTTACGGATGGAATGTCAACAGAGGATATTCAAAAGACTCTGATTGATACAGCAGCATCTAAGATTGATATTGATAGACCTGATTGGTCTTTTGTAGCTGCAAGACTTTTTATGTATGATTTGTACAAGAGTATTTGTGCTCTTTATGGAAAGGATTGTCAAGGAAATCCTTATGAAACTATTTCACTAAGGGAGTATATTCAATTTGGAGTTGATCAAGATAGATTTAGAAAAGAGCTTCTAGACTTTGACCTAGAAAACATCCAAGAGAGTATTAATCCTGAAAACGATAAACTATTCAACTACCTTGGAGCAGTGACTCTTGTAGATAAATATTTGATCAGAGCTAGAAACTCAGATTATACTTTTGAATTGCCCCAATATATGCTTATGGCAAATGCTATGTCTTTTGCTTTGGTTGAGAAAGATAAAGAATATTGGGCAAAGGAGTTTTATCAGATTATGTCTGATCAAGAGTTCATTACGGGAACTCCATCAATCTCTAATGGAAGACTGAAAGACAAAAGCTGTTTCAGTTGTTTTGTTGGTACAACTCCAGATAGCCTTGATGGTATTTTTGATAGCTATAAAGAAATGGCTTTTATTAGTAAATTTGGAGGAGGCATCGGTTGGGATTGGTCTCGTATTCGTGCTGGAGGGGGCCCTATTGATGGGCATAAAGGGGCAGCAGGAGGTAAAGTTCCATTCTTGAGAATTGTTAATGATATTGCTCTTGCAGTAGATCAACTAGGTGTTAGAAAAGGAGCAATTAAAGTCTATATTGAATCTTGGGATTTAGAAGTCCTTGATTTTATTGATCTTAAAAAACAGTCTGGTGAGATTAGACGAAGAGCACATGACTTATTTACTGCTGTATCATGTTCTGACCTATTTATGCAACGTGCAGAGAATGAGGAGATGTGGACATTATTTGATCCATATGATGTTGCTGACCTTTGCGAGACTTTTGGAGATGAGTTTGAATCTAAATATCTTGCATATGAAGAACTTGCCAATAAAGGTAAAATTAGAAGTACCAAAATCAATGCTAAGGATTTGTGGAAAAAGATTATCCTGAGTTATTATGAAACAGGTTCTCCTGATCTGTTCTTTAAAGATCATACAAATAATGGTCATATGAATAAGCATCTTGGGATTATTCGCTCAGGAAATCTATGCAGTGAGTACATGGCTCCTACCGATGAAGAGCATACAGCGGTATGTAACTTAGGCAGTATTAATCTAGCAAAAGTTAATACTAGAAATGACCTTGCAAGAGTTGTTCCTATTGCGGTACGACTTCTTGATAATATTATTGATATTTCTGGCTACCCTTCAGAAAAAGCTAAAAGAACACAAATGGAAAGACGTTCTATTGGTTTGGGCATTATGGGTGAGGCTGAAATGATTGCAACTAAACTGATTAAGTTTGGAAGTGCTGAACATGAATCTATGATTCACGAAGTGTATGGAGCACTTAGAGAAATTTCAGAAATAACTTCTATGTCTTTGGCAGATGAGAAGGGAACTTACCCAATGTGGGAAGGTTCTGAATGGGGGAAACAAGGTAAGAAAATGCGAAATGCGTATCTTCTTTGTATCGCACCTACTAGCTCTATTTCTATTTTGTTTGGGACAACTCAATCTATTGAGCCTGTTTACAAGAGGAAATGGTTTGAAGAGAATCTAAGTGGATTGATTCCTGTAGTTGCTCCAAATATTAATGCTGAAAATTACCAGTATTATGAGAGTGTCTATGATGTGGATCAAATGAGAATGGTTGAGCTTACAGGTATTAGACAGAAATATATTGACATGGCAATTAGTCATAACATTTTCCTTGACCCTAAAACCGTTACAGGAAAACAGATTAATGATATTCTGATGTACTCTTGGAAGAAGGGTATGAAAAGCACTTACTATCTGAGAAGCAAGAGCTACGAAAAAGAAGAAGTCAACCAAGATAAAATCTTGTGTGAGGGCTGTCAATGAACCGTAAAAAAGTATATAATCCTGAATCAACCGAAAAGATTGATCAGGCAATGGTGTTTGGGGGGAGTCCCTCCGGCATCATTAATTCAACAAAGCCTACAAACAAAAAAGCTTTAGAACTTTATATTGGAATGCTGAATAATACTTGGTTTCCTGAAGAGGCAGATACTAGTCGGGATAAAGTCCCATATGCCAGTCTGTCAGAATATGAAAAGAGAATGTTTGACTTAGCTCTGGCTCAACTTATCTTTAATGATAGCGAGCAGACAAATAATCTTATGGATAATATCAATCCTTATGTTACTGATCCTATCTACAATGTATGTTTGGCTAGACAGGCATTTGAAGAAGGTCTGCATTCCTTCTCCTATGGGGTTATGGTAGAAGATTTATCCGTAAATACCGATGCTATTTATGAGATGTATAAAACTGATCCCGTACTTAGGGAGAAGAATGATGCTATCGCTAATATGTATGCTGAACTTGCAGATGACCCCTCAGAGGAGGAGAAAGCACTAGCTCTTGTTGCAAATAATATACTTGAAGGAATTCCTTTCTTTGGGGGGTTTGCTGCTATCTGGTCACTTGGACATAAAATGCTTGGATCAGCAACGATGGTTAAGTTTATTGCAAGAGATGAAAATGGAACACACCTTCCTCTATTTGGTATGATGTTTCAGGATAATCTGAAACAAAGACCTTATCTAAATACTGAGCAATTGAGGTCTAAAATTTACGATAAGGTAGATAAATTTGTAAATCTTGAGATTAAGTGGACAAAGTATATTACAGGTGGTAATATTTTAGGGTTCTCAGATAGCTCAATTGAGAGATATATTCAGTATCGTGGAGATGTTGTATTAGATAATCTAGGATATGAGAGGAGATATTTCCCCGAGTATAGTCCTCTGATTGACCTTGAAAAGAAATATATTGACTTTAATGCTCATAGAACCAACTTCTTTGAGGGGAATGTGACTAATTACTCAAAAGGTGGATTAGATATGAGTTTTTAAGTAAACTTTAAGCAAGTATGCTATATAATACTATTACAAAAGGAGAAATATGAATAAACCTATTTTCTTTTTGCACATCACTAAAACAGGTGGGCAAACAATTGAGGAGCTTTTGAGGAGAAATTACTCTAAGGTTTTTCAATTTGGACATGATGAAGATTATAAAAGTCTTCCTCAAGGACATGAGGTGTATATGGGTCAGACAGCACCCTATACGAGGGACTTGATTGAAGGGGATGTTTTCTCCTTTGCTTTTGTTCGTGATCCTGTTGAAAGGCTCGTTTCTTTTTATAACTATTATAAAGTTCATAAATTTAGACGAGTTAGATGGATTCATGCTGATGGAACTCATGAAGAGTATCCAATTGATTCAAGTCTTCCTTTGATTGAGTTCTTTGAACAAGAGCCTATTAAGAAAGTTTGTTTCAATCGTATGGCGAGGGATTTTGGAGCTGAGGAACCCCTATTCGATTTATCCAACAGCAACTTATCCTATGATAAATACGATTACTTTATGTCTAAAATAGATTCCTATGATTTTATTGGTATCTTTGAGGAGTTTGATGAAAGCCTTTCTAGACTTGGAAAAATCTTAGGGAAAGATTTTGAAAAGATACATGTAAACAGGGTTAAGAAAGAAAAAGAAGTTGTTACAGAGGCAGAATATGAATATCTAGAGTATTATACAGCATATGATGAAGCTATATATGAATACTGTCTGAAGAAGTTTCACAAATGAAAGACTTGTGTGTAGTCATAGGTGGAGCACAATGTTGGGAACAGGACTTTGAGAACTTTCTTGAACTTGTTCCTGATAATGCGGCTTTTGATATTGCTGTGATAAATGATCATATGGGAACATTTGATATGTTTCCTATTTCATGGATTTTCACATTGCATCCTGAAAAAATAGACAATTGGCTTTCAGCTAGAATTAAGCCAACATCTGCTAAAATTGTAACTATACAAAAGCCATCTAATGTAGAGTTATCTTCTGAGGTTTTTGAATATGTTCCCCATATTGGTTTATGCCAATCAGGTAGTTCAGGATTATATGCAGTTTGTAATCTATTGAATAGGTATGGATATAGAAAAGTTGTTGCTTGCGGTATTCCTATGACTTCTGAAAAGAATTATTTCAGAGATGAGAAGAAATGGCAACAATCTGATCTATATTATAAAGGTTGGAAAAAACCTGAGCTTAGGAAAATACTTCAACCAAGGTTCCGTAGTATGTCAGGATGGACTAAAGGAAGATTTTTAGCACCTGATAGAGAATGGTTAATGAAATAAATTAAAAAAATAAAAGGAAAATATAAATGAACGAAAAACAACAAGCACTGGTAAATGAATATGTAGAGATGTTTGGCTTCTCAGAAGAGCAAGCTATTGAAATGCTTAAAGAAGAAGGTAAACTTGGCGGAGGAGACTCTAACGTATCTTTTAAACCAAATCTTCCAGAACTGAAGTTCTTCAATGGTGCTCTTGCAAGCCCTATGACTAAGCATAATAAAGCAGCCAAAAAAGAAAAGATTAAATATACCTTTGAAGAAGACAATTTCTATCTTGGTGCTAAGACGGTAAAAGTTGGTGAGGGTGATGAGAAAAAGATTGACCCTAAGCAAACCGAGATTGGAATACAAGTTGGAGAAGAAGCTGAGATCATTGTATGTTCTCAAGGTTTCTATGCTGGATATTACAATCCAAAGAATCCAAGCATTGCTGTAACGACAAATATGGTTTCTCAACTGTTCGATGCTAAGAAAGTCCGAGACTTTAAAACAGGAAAGACAATTGAAGAACTATATGAAACTGGTAAATATGGTGAGAAGTCTGCAACAGGCCAAGACAAGACTATCAAATGGAAACGTGTTGTGGGTCTTCTTGTTAAAACAGAAGATGGTTGGAAGAAAGCATTTACAGAAAAGAATATCGGTGCATTTGAAACAGATAGTTTCCATAGCTTCCTAGAGGCAACTGGAGATATGCCATTCAAATATCTTGGTAAAACTAAAATGGTTGAGTGGGAAATTGGTAACTCATATAAAGTTGAGAAAGATCGTGCTCTGACTGATGATGAGTTTGCTGAAGTTCGTGATCTTGTTCTTGAAGTTAAACGAGAGATGCAAAATGTTATCAAAGAGCAAGCAGAGTTTGTGAATAACAAAAGCAATTCTACAGATGATGCTTCAGACGACACTTCTCCTAATAACCCTGTTGATGATGGCCTTGATCTAGATAAAGAGTTCGGAGGAAGTGACAATCCAGATGATATTTTTGGGCCAGATAAGGTAGACTAATGTATATTGATTTTACCTTGGTAAAGACTTTTCTTAAAGCATACTTTGGTACAGCATTTAGTATTTTGATGGCTTCCTTTTTGGGGGCCTTCTTTGCGTATGCCACTTCTTTTCTACTAGATGCTGATCAAGGTAAATGGATTGCAATGTGGTCTATGGCTTTTGCTCTTATCGGATTTGTATTGAAAGAAGGTTCTAGTGAGTAAGAAACAAGTTTGGATGGATATTGCAGAAAGACTTGCAAAAGAATCTAAATGTGTTTCTCATTCTGTATCGTGTGTTATTGTGAAAGATAATCATATCCTTAGTACAGGGGTGAATGGAAGTCAATCAGGACACACTAATTGCTGTGATGTCTTTCCAGATTATAATAAAGAAACTGATAGGGAGGCTCATCACCGATGGAGCAATATTCATGAAGTTCATGCTGAGAAGAATGCCTTAAGATGGGTTGATAGAAGTGAATCATCAGATTCTACTTGTTATGTGACTCTTGAACCCTGTTTGGCTTGTTTTAAAGATATGCTTGCAGCAGGTATTTCAGCGATCTACTTCAAAGATTATTATGATAAAAATGAATACAGAGAAGAAATGTTAGCAGAAGCTAAAAAAGCTGGTGTTACTTTTGAAAGGTTTTGATTATGGCAGAAGTATCAAGCATCACTAAAAGCATGTTAAGGTATTATTGGGGAACCCTTATCAAAGGTCTTCTTGAATCTAAATGTGATAAGTGCTTAGGAGAAGGTTGCCCTCAATGTCATGATACAGGAAGAATGAAGTTTAGATTTGATATTGATGGAGAGCACTATGAAGTTCCTCTTTGGGTGTTTGATTCTAAAGGAATTCATGAGTTTCTAAAGAACATTTCAGAGAGATTTCCTAAGAAACACTCTGGAAAGCCCTTCTCAATGAGTCCAAATGGATCAGAGCCGCCTAATATGAGTGATATTTTGAACTATTTTGAAGAATTAGAGCTTTTAGCTCAATATAGCGGTATCTATTTGAATATTTCAGAGGATAAACGTGAGCAAAGTTAAAAATAAAGCAAATAAGCTTGAAAAGAACTTTTTTCATGTAGATAACCGTAAAAGTGACAAAAAGAACACTAAAACTAAGAAAAACAGGTCAGATGACGTTATTGACGAAGAATACCTTGATTATGTGCGTAATTTGACCTGTTGTGTGAAGAATTGCACAGGAAATGCTGTTCCACATCATCTTATAGGAAGGAATCTTGGTAGAAATGATCATTTGGTGATTAATTTATGTGGTTTTCATCATAATTTAGGTGGAATTAATGAAGCTATTCACCAAATGGGAAAAGAATCTTGGCAAAAGAAGTTTAAAATAGATATTCAAGAAGGGGCTATAAAACTATATGAAAGATATAAGAAGGAGGTAAGTAGTGCCAAACAATGAAAATCACCCAAGAAAAAAGTTCATTACAGAACATTGGGAAGAGATGACTGATAAAGAGATGTATGAAGCAATGCTTGGAACAACTGCTGAAGCTCCTTCTGAAACTGCTGTAACAAGATATCGTCAAAGACTTGGGTTTTTAAGAGATAAAGAAATGATTTATAGAATGAGGGATAAGAAATGATTGTAGAATTTAACGGATGGCATATTGATCTATCAAAAGTATCTGCTGTAAGCCCAGTTCAAGCTAACTACTCTTTCAATATCCATGAATCAGTAGTTATTACATTGGAGTTTGCTTCACAAGAAGAAGCAGATACGGCTAGATCACAGTTTATTACTTTATGGCAAAGACCAAATAGGATGACTCAATGATTATTCAATATCAAGACCCTTCCTTGGATATCCTAGAAGAAGGAGACATTGTTTATGATTTTTTAAATAAAAGGCAATTTACTATTTCAGGTAAAACTGCCCACTATGTTTCTCTAGAGGAAAGTAAATTTTGTAGACTTGCAACTGATAATAAATTGGTAGGATGTGTACTCATCAGAAAAGTAGATATTGATATTTAGTGAATTTTGGTGAAATTGATACAACCTTTAAGAAAAAATTAAGTTATAAAAGGATATACTTCTTATATAACTTCTCGCACATCTGCACGCAGACCGCCGAAAGGCAACATATATGGCTGGGTGTATTAAGGATGCAAAATGCGGGACATATCGTATGAATATACAAAAAGCAACAATTCGCTACAGAATGGGTATTTCTAGAGTACTTAATGTTGTAACAAAGATTCATACCAGTACGCCTCTGGCTTGTTTAATGTCAGAGGTCTACTTCCAATATCCTTCGGGACTACTCATATGAGGATATCGTGCCTAAGAGAATGAGCCAAAATCATTTCAGGTTTAAGCTGTTGTGCCTTTAAACAAGGTGTGGGTGGCTGGAAAGTCATAAGCCGTATCACCAAGACAGAGAGAAGAGCCTCACCTTCTCACATGAGGCGAAATTCCTTTTCATAAAATCCTATTGACGAATAGGTGCTCATTCCTCAGTATGCAGATAACGCTTAGGGAATGTTACACGGCTGGCCTCTCAATGTACGCTAGTCTTCTTTGAGTTGTGAAGTAGGATTACAGCACCTTCCTCCGGGAAACCCTTTATGGTTTAAAATGAGGCTACCCTACTTCCACTATCTATCCTCCTTGGTAGAATATAGGTGAGCTTTTATAGCTTTGGTAAAGTTTGATTGATATGGTTGATTGGAGAATGTTTAGGGATAGGCATTCTCTTATGAGTTATATTTTAAAAGGAAAGATATGTTTGATAAAGATTTTGATTTTATGGACTATTTTAATAACTTCATTGATGGAGAACTTGATAAGCGTTATCAAGAAGCAAAACGTAAAAGTAACTTGACTTTATACAAAATGAAATCAGGTAGGTTTAAAATCATGGACTATTATAAGAATACTGTTTATGAATGTGATGATGTAGTTGTTGCAAAGAAGTATTTTATTAAGATTACTATTGGAGAATAGATGGAATTAGATTTCAAAAATGATTCATATTGTAAAATACTAATGTCTTTACTTATTATAGGTAAAATTGGACCAAATGAATTTAGAGGTGATCTAGAAAAGTATGAGATATTTTTAAGAAGCTTAGGAAAATAATGAAAATAAAGATTCCACAAAATAGTGCTTATGATATATGTCTCTATAATGAAACACTACAAGTCTATGTTGATCTATATATTGTTAAAGCAAAGATCAAGAGAAGAGAACTATTGTGGGGATTAGACCCTAAAGACATTTTAGAATATTATATGGAGAACAAATGAATAGAGAATACAAACTAACTTGGGATGTAAAGACAACTCCTTTTGCAAATGGAATCATTGAACAAGAAACAACTGATATTTTCAATCAAACTATTAAAAAAGTTGTCAATACACAGGAAGAACAAATTAAACAAAGTCTTATCACTTTAGGTTGGCTTCCTCCAGAGTATATAAAGAACGTGCAAGATAGAGTAATTAAGAATAAGGATATTATGGAAGATAAAACTGTGGACGGCTCTTATGTAGTCCCTTTTGACAACAGGTTTGCAGTTCTTCATATTATTGAGGATGAAGCTAAAAAATTTAAAAGCTTAGGGAAAACTGCTAAACAGTATGATACTGAAATGAAAGATCATATTAAAGATATTCAAAATGAGTTGAAACCAAATACAGTTAATGAGTTTTACGGAATACGCTTAGAAGATTATACCAAAGAAGAACTTATTGTAATCATCAGTTGGATGGGAAAGAGAATGCGGCTTAAATGAAAAAAGTATATAAATCACTGATAACTTACTACGATAAAAAAGGTATTGCGGTATGCGAGTATTTTTACATCAAGATAACTTTCTTAGGGATCACTATTCATGAGGACACCTATGAGTTGTTTGATGAAGATAGAGATCATGAGTCTATTAGAGTTCATGAAATATAGTGAACATTTGAAGAGAGCTTAGGAGATTATCACAATGATACATACAGCTAAAGATGTAACATTACAAATTGCACAAGATACTAAAGTAACCATAAAGAATAGAAGTATCAAGAGTAAGGCTAGAAAGAAGAAAGTTATTAAACATGGTTATTTAAAGTTTAATGCTTCTAACTTCTCTATTGAGATTTGTAGTAAACATTTCTAGAAAAACTATACTATTTTTCTAGATTAAAAATGCTACATAGGTATCTTTATATCTAGTTTTATTGGATATAAGGGCTAAAAGAATACATACATATATTTTAAAGGAAAATAAATGAATATAACTCTCATAAAAGATAATTTAGTTCTATATGGAGAAAGTGGGTATAGAGTTGTTCCAAAAGATAAGATTGTAGAATATGCGAAATCTGGAAAGATAACTTTTAAAGAAGCTCATGCTTTAAATCATTTTTTATGGAAGTTAAGTAATGATAAGTTTATGAGAGATATTGAAATGCTTAGTAATGGAACTTATAAAAAGGAGAATGAATGAAAGCATATATAACAGAAGTAGAAATATATGATGACGATACAGATAGTAAAATGTTGATAGCAAAACTACAATCGTTTGATGAAGAAGCATTCGTATTGACGATTAATGAGAGGATTGTTACTGGAGATGAGCTTCGTGAGATTGCTGATTTGTTAGATTCTGATATTTTGAGAAAACCTTTGGGGGTGTAACTATGATCTGTACCGACCGTGTTATTTTGTTAGTTATATTTCTTGTACTTATTGGGTATATGTATTGGGTTTTTAGAAGATGGTGACTCCGAAGGAAGAATATTCTACTATAATTGGGTTATATAAATTTTATCTTGCTTAGGGAAATATTACAAAAAGGAATATCTATAATGGAAAAACAAGAGTTAACTAATAAGAACGTAATACATATATTTATACAAACTGAAAAGGGCTGTGATCCTATGGAAGGTGAATACTCACTATCTATTGGTAATATGAAATATCCTTTAGATATCTCTTCTCCTGGTGGAGTAGATGATGTATCTTTGATAAAGGATGCAATAGAAAATGAATTTGATCTAAGCGGCCTCCCTGAAGAAGGATTAACAGAAGTTGTTCTGATTGAATCTGGAGAATGGGAAGATGTATTCTGGCATAAATACTATAATGTATTTAGATATGAGATTCAATATTCTAGTTGATAGTGAACATTTAGATTGAGCTTAGGGGAAGATTATAAAAATAAGCATATAGGAGACAACATATGAAAGTAAAAGTAGGAGATATAATCCAAAATCCCTCTGTATCTGAAGATCACCCTAATTACAGATCACTTGTAATTAAAACTGGAAACACTCTAACTTCAGAAGCTATTGGTATTTATTCAAAAAGAAAAGTTAAATATTATACATCAGACCTGAATGCAAATTTTAAAGTTGTAGGTAGAGGTCACGTTGAAATTATTGTAGATGGGTTATATAATAGTGAACATTTAGATTTAGCTTAGGAAAAGATTAACATATAGTAGTATAGAAGGAGAAAGATATATGAAACTTAGTTTAAAACTCCGTCCGGTAGAGATAGAACACCTCCTAACACTATTAGAAGAGCGTAAGAGAGAGGGTAGCTACTATGGAAGACGTGAGCATTATTATAAAAGAACAGATAAGTTAATTAACTTACTAGAAGAACAGTTGAAGCTATCTGGTGTTAGATTTTCTGAAGCTTAGGGAAAGATTATAAATGACATATATAGAGAAGAAGAGTATTCCAATAGCAAATGATAATGATGTAATAGAGGCTACGCTATATGGAAAGAAAGTAGTAACAAAAGATACCTCAGATGATGGAACTTTTACATTAGTCTCATATCATTACAAAGATAATATATACATTGTAGATGAGTCTTTTAAACCTTTCTTTTTCAGAAAACTTTTTGTTAAGGTTAAGACAATGGTGAACACTTTAGTAAGTAAGATAAAATTTTCCTAAGCTTAGGATAATATTACAAAAAAAGGTATATATAAAGGTAATAGGTATGAAAGAAGAACATATATTTACTGAAGATACAGATGGGATAGACCATATCAATGCGTATTCTAAAGGTAAAACTGAGTTGGGTAGATTTCTAAGTAACTTTACTAAATGTAAGATAAAAACAGACGAGGGAATATTTAACAGTTTAGAGGGTTACTGGTATTGGCTTTTAACAGAAGATGAATCTTTGAAGATACTGTATGGTTACAGAGCAAAACAGTTAGGAAAAAGTCTGGATAAAGTAAATGAAGATGTTGATAGAGATAAGTTTAAAAAAGCAATAGATTATAAACTACTTACAAATAGAAGACTCCTTATTTCACAGGACTTATGGCTTGACCTTGAAGTGCCTATTACTCACTACTATTCTTACGGAGGAAAGCCTATAAGAACTAGACACTCTTGGATTATAGCTCATCTAGAGCTTCGTAGAAAATGGTTTGTTGCTAATAAGGGCAATAGTAAATACTTTTAATTTTTGTCGAGCTTAGGGAAAGACTATAATAAAGGACACATATGATATATACAGATAAGAGAGAGAGTATGGAGAGATAGAATACTCAATAGAGGGTAGCACCATATACATACACTCATTTACTACTTATGATACATACAGGAGACAAGGTTATGGCACTAAACTTTATATAGAGTTGATTAGTAAATACCTATCTGTAAATACTAGTTTTGTTGAAATATTTAAACATAATATTGAAGGGGCTTCTTTTTTTGAAAGTCTTGGTTTTGAGTATTGTGTACAGGATGACTCTGATCATATATTTATGGTAGATACTTTTTAATAGATGTAGGGTGAACATTATATCATATATGATGGTTTTTCTGAGAATTTTGCTTGAGTTGGTCTAGTAAAGAATATGGTGAACATTTAATTCATTGAAATTAGTATTTATTGTACCAACTCAAAAAAGCACTCTCTTAAATAACAATAACCCCCCCCATCCCTTTCAAATAAAACTAATCTAAATAACAAGCTTCATATAAGACTATCTTAACTGATAACTATTATCAATAACTAACCCCGCCAAATTTACAAAAATAAAATCTAATCCCGCAATTAACCTTACTATCAAAGCTTCACATAATAGATCAACACATAACTTATAAGTCAATAAAATCCTTTATAATAACTACTCCATTGTTACCTATTTACTCAAATCGTCTATATTAAACGATCTACCATAAAGTAATACCATTGTAAGCCTAATCATATAAAGTGCCTTAAATCAAGCGCTAGCTATGTTAAATAGCCGATATAACTATACGAAACAATATCAATAATAAAAAGCTTAGAAAACTACCCATTTAATAATACTTTAAGAAACATTACACTATACACACATATACATATTATATAGCCTCAACTAAATAAGATAATAATACTCTCATTCTGTAATAATTCTTTTTAAAAAACCCTTGACACATAATCTGAATGTGGTATACTAACTCTATAACTTGAATAAAGGATAACAGATGAAAGACTTTCTAATCAAAGAAACTTTAAAAGCATTACAGCAAGCAGAACAAACAAAAGCCTTTTTAAAAGACATTGAAAGAAAAACAAAACATCTTTGCCCTGTTGAAAGAGAATTAAGAAAACTTAAAGCTTTAAATAGCTAGACTAATCGAATAACTTTTTAGGGGGCTTTATAGTAAGTCTCTTATAAAGGTTATCTTAACCTTACACTTCATCTAAAGGAACTTATCATGGCTAACATGAAAGAAAACATCAAGAAGGCAGCAAGCAAGGCGGTAACTCTTCCAATGACTAGAGGCAAAAGAAGTCCTCTCCAATATGTGGGCGGGTTAGCACTTAATCCAACACATAAGACTAAGAAAGTGTTTGACTATTCAAGCATTCAATCTGGTAAAGAGGTTGCTAAGGGTAAAATGATTAACCTTACTCTTAAAAAGGTTCTTAAAAGTGTTGACACTCTAAGCGAGGCAAAAATAGCCTTTAGAAATATGATTGTAACAGAGTTTAAACTCAATAAAGACAAACTGGAAAGAACCCGTGTTATTACAGATAAGGTTAAAGAGATCAAAGCCCTTGAAAAGCACTACCAAAGAGAGCTTATGGAAGTATTGAACGGCTATAGCTTCCTTATTAAAAACTCTATCGTTATCACAGGGGATAACCTTGATCAATATCACAAATGGATTGATCTTGTAAAGATGTCAAAAAGAGTTATTGGAGCTATCAAATACGGAGAGAAACACTCTCTTAAGATTAAGTCAACACGGTCAGCTTTGAAAAAAGCAGTCAAAGCGGGTTATCTGAACACTTATGATTATCTTGATAAAGTCAAAGAAGATTTTGCTATTGTAGCTAATCATAAGCAGGCTGTTAAACTGGAGCAGCTTAAAAATGTGTTCAATAATGAAAATAAAGTTGAAAAGGTAGCTTAAGTAGTTTACCCCATAGAGTAACTTTTTATTAAGATTCTATGGGGTTATACTTCCAAAGGGGTAAATAATATTATAGAGCTTCTTTATAGGGGTTCTTAGTGTTATTTGATTTTGAAATGTATTGTAATAAGTGTTAGAAACTATATAAGATACTCGCTTAGGGTATCCTCTTTATGGTATCACTTGAACGGCTTATGTGGTAGATAGTTAATGAAACTCCGCTTAGGGGAAGTAGTTAAAAGGAAACTTTATGAAAGGTTAGTAAAGTAGGACACGCTAAAAAGCATTACATAGAGAGTTATTTAACCTTATGTTCTTTTAAAATGATTGTTGTATAAAATGTTCATCATTAACCCGCTTAGGGTATGATACTTATAATAGTTTATATGATAGATATTGTCATTCCTGTTTAGTCTCTTTACATGATCGCTTAGGTTATGTTTATTATAGAGGCGTTATTCTAAGGTAGATATAAAATGATAATCGTTATCAATAATAACCAACTTAGAATAAAACAGATTCCTATAAAATACAATTATAGGACACTCTCCAACCATTAACACGGTAATAAGTTTCGATTAACGCTTATTTTATGGGGGAACTGGATTAAAGTTATTTCGGCATATTGCAGTCGATGAAGGGGATTAGAAGAAACTTCCCTATGCAATTGAGGTTATGTGTATCTATACCAAGAAAAGTAAATTAGATAAATTACAGCTTTATAGCTTTTTTGGGGCATTTTTCGGAATGTCCTATAAAGAGTTAATTCTCTTAAATTATGTTTAAAGGATATACAAATGGCACTACTGGCAATTCTAAGATTTATTGGTACGGGTATGCTTTGGGTAACTGTGGTAATGGTTATTCTTAAATTCATTGAGGTTTATGTTTTTCCATTTAAAGCACCTCTTCCATATGACTTTGGGGATATTGCTGCTATGGGTATTATTACAGCGGTTATTTATATCTTGGTGTTTATTCTTATTAAAATTCAGCTTATTAAAGAAATTTCCTAAGCTTAGGAAAACACACATGGAAATATTATCATATGAAGTTATTTCTATAATAACATTTGGTTTAGTAAGTTTAGCTTCAACATATAAATTGGCAGAATTAATCAATAAAGGATCAATCATGAATAACCTATGGAGAGTATACTGTAACGGAGTATTAGTTAATGTGTTTATTAAATTTGAGAAAGCTCATAAATATGCTGACTCTATAAGAACACCTTTAAATCAAGTTAAACTTAAAAGGGGTTGTTAATATAAGCTCTCCCTAAGCTCAAGATTTTTTAGGGAGATTCTCTTTCATAAAAAGTTCTGTAACATAACCAAGCCAAAGGACATCAAACATATCTTTGTTATTATTACGAAGATCATATAAAGTAGATTCTCCCTTATTAACTCTTTTGGCAAGCTCTCTAATGGTAGGTTTTTTCATAGCAATTCCTTCTATATTTTGTTGTTTATTTGGTATACCGGATAATTATAGCAAGATATCTCTTAAAAATAACTTAATTAAAAGAAATCTTTTCAAATAAATTCACAAAACAAGTGAATTTTGAGAGAAAATTTCAAAGGAAAAATCATGTATATGAGAACAAGTCTAATGGATAATATCAGAAGTAAACCTGCTTATGAAGCATGGCAACTAGGTGACTACGCTAGTAATAGCAAGGATTTCTCCACAAAAGACAATGCTCTATCAGAGCTACGACACTTGTGGAAGCAACTTCAGTCAGTCAATACAGTCGAAGAGTATGATAGAGTTTACAGTCGTATAGGTATACTATCTTCTTTAGTTATATAGGGTTGATTCTTTAATAAGATTACCCTAAGCTTGAGAAAATTTTGAGAGGTGAGAAATTTTGCAAAAGAGTTTCTTATAAAAAATATGCAGAATAGTGCATATTTTGAGTGATAATTAAGTCACGGTTAATTGATAGGGAGTATCAAAATGGCTAAAGTAATTACTTTTTATGCCTTATGTGAATGGGATGGTGGGGAAAGGCATATTCCTAGAAAATATATCTTCTCCAAAGAAGATGCGGAGAAGTGGGACAAGGAACAGGATTATAAGGGAACCATAACAAAACATGAGTATATAGTTTATGATGATCTGGAAGATTTGGAGAATAACTCTAAAAAGAAAATCAAAGAAAGAGCCTTAGAGAAACTTACAGATGAAGAGAAGATTGTATTGGGTCTTAAGTAATGTATATGTCTATAATAATTTCCCAAGCTTTGGAAAATTTGGAGAAAAGGATTAAAAATGAGTAAAACTTAGAAAAGGTCTGGAAGTAATTGTTGATTATCAAGCTACTAACAGAGCTGATATTATAGAGGTTTATGAAAGTGAGTCAAATCTGGAAGGGTTTGATACTATTGCAGCTTTCAATGATTCTTATGTAGATTTAGAGTCAGGAGTTACTGTACAGTTAGAATACATCGCTGTATGGGATGAAGATAATTCTGATTATACGGAAGAGTTTGAGGTTTAAGATTATATTCTTATTATAGAGTATTAGGGAGGATTATTTGTGTATCTTTCCCTAAGCTTGAGAAAATTTAGGATTGCTTTAAAATTTTAGGGGAAGCTAAGTCCTGAATTTAACACTTTTAGAAAAAGGATTTAAAATGACAGTCAGTGGAACATATGGAACAGGAACACCTTGTGATGTATTTGTATACGAAACAAGACAGGGTAATTGGTATTGTGTAGAAGGTTCAAAGAATGTAAATTGCACATTTGATGAAATTTCAGATGGAGTTGATGTTGAATGTCTTTATACTGTGGATGTTTTCACATGGAATAAAGATATTGATTCTTATGAAGAGCTTGTTGAAGCTGTGGATTTTACTCTTAAAAAAGTATTGGCTAGTGAAGCAAAAATAGCCTTCAGAGATATTGGTTAAGTAATGAAACAAAACACAGTAGAAGCACTCTATAAAGATTTCCTGAATATGAAAGAATCTGGGGAACTTTTTGGAATGACAATCAAAGAAGATGAGTTTGGAGAAAAGTTTATGCATGTTCCTAATGATGTATGGTATTATTTAGATGATGACCAAAGAGATTCATTTGATAGTATTGTAGAAGAAGAGTTTTTAAGACGTTTTACACCTCTAGTGCTACCTAGGTATTCCTTAATAGGAGATCGTTGATTGTAGACGATTCTAGGTATGTTAAAAGGGGTGTTTCATTCTAAGCTTGATAAAAATATTGAGCTTAGGTCTATAAATTAATGAGTCTCTAATAATTTTGGAGATTCACAGTTTATATACAAAAGGAAAAACAAATGAGTTACCTTAGACAAATAATGAAAGATATTGCCATTGATAACATTGATGGTATGGACAGAGATGAGGCAAGATATTATCTTGAAAATGAGGCTATTCCTGTTTCAGGTTCAGTCAGTGGGTTGATTTATTATGCCGACACAGAACCTTACGCACAGGAATTTCATGATGAAATCATTGAGTTGATGGAAGAGATTTATGATAAGGAGATTCCATCAGAGCTCCTGACTCTGAATGCAATGACATGGTTTGCTTTTGAATATCTTCTATCAGGAATGGTTGATGAGATCATTGAAGAAGTTTACGGAGATGAAGAAGATTTGGAAGAAGAGGAAGAATGGGATACTTCTTGGGTAGATGAGCAGCTAGAAGGAAAAGCTTAGAGGAATACCCTAAGCTGAATATAGTTTAAAGGGATAAATTATGAGAAAACTATTTGAGAATATTCCAGATAATCTTTCATCACATAAGATTTATATATGTGTTAAGAATGAGATAATCTATAAAATGTCTACTGCTGAAGCTGATAAAGATAAGTTCTTTCAGCTACATGATTTAAGTAATTCATATCATTGGGATTCTCATTTTGAGATTGGAAGATTTCATAACATGAAGGAGTGTTTGGAAAGTGTTCCAGATGACTATCAGATATATGAATTTGATAATCTAAAAGAATTTTCTGATTGGCTTTATAAACGATTCAATAAAGATTTTCTAAACAAATGATTTTTAAAAGGACAGATTATGAATAGAGATAATTTAGAAGAGTTCATTGAGGAACTTAGAGAAATTTGGGTAGGTTCTGGATACTCTATAAAGTCCCTATGCAGAAACTTAGAAAGTTCGGGGTTAGCTTCTGAGAAACCTTTTGAGGCCCAAATACCTAGAATCTTTTTTGGGAAAGTAGAGAATAAGTATATTGTTATTAATGTTACAATATCAGGATATGAACTATTAGTACCATTACAACCTTAATCAAGGATAAATTATGATGTACCAATGGAAATCAGAATATTTGGAAGAATATGCACAAGGTTATATTATCGTTGAAGCAAACTCTGTAGCAGGAGCTAGAATTAAAGCTTTGAAATTCTTTGATGAGTATGACAGAGAATCGTATTCGTGGAATTATGGAAGGGATCAGGATGAAGATGATAAGAAAGAGATACTAGAAAGATATGAAACTTTCACTAGAGATATTTCAGATGAACCTAAAGTTTCAGAAGTTATATTTATTAGAGGAAGTGAATAGAATATTTACCTAAGCAAAACAAAAATAAAAGGATAACACATGAAAGAACTGATTAAAAAATACAAATTGTCTTACACTCTTGAAGATGTAAGCGCACCAAGTTGGTCTAAAGGTAATCATTTTCATTATATCATTGATGTTGATGGGGAAGAGTTTGATTATTGGACTTCTATTGCAGATTATGAAGATGGAAAAGATGAGCTATCGGATAAAGACTTACTTCTAGCTTTTCGTGAAATTGTGGATGATGCACTTTATCCTACTCAATATGATCAAGACGAATTTCTTAGAAGTTTTGGGTTTGATGAAAGTTTGGAAAGTGTAAGACGGGGAGAAGAAGTATATAGAGGCTGTCAAGAAAGTGCAGATAAATTAAATCTAAGTGAGTCTGAACTTATTGATATTCTTGATGAATTAGAAGAGAGAGATGTCTGTTAAATCTTAATAGAGAGATACAATAGGATATACTATCCCCTATTAATGTGTTCATAGAATAACGCTTTAAAATCTTCTTTTTCATGGATAAACCCAGTCATAGCTTCATTTAAGTTTCGACGATTTTTATCCAGAAATAGAGGTTAGAATAACGGTCAAAATAAGTAGAAAAATATGTCAGAATATGAGTACTATAAAAAAGAATTTGGAAGAGTAGAGTTTGGAGAGTTTCCACCTTTGGTTAAAGTTATAGGAGAAGATGAATCAGAAACAAAATGGTTAAGTTTCAATATGGATTCAATTAAAGCCCTTCGTGAATTTCTGGATACTGTTGAAGAAAGGATTCAAAATGATTAGAGAAGGCGCTATTAGAAAAATAGTACAACAAGAAGTGAAGGAAATACTGCAAGATATAGATGAATTTGGGTATAGTTCCTATTTAAACCATTTACTGGCAGGTAGATATATAGAACATACAAACGAAGACCTAGAAGATGTTTATGAAATGTTCTTTGAAAGGTGTATCAAAATAGAAGAAAAGGATTCAAAATGATCAATGCAATAATTGACAGAGCAAGAGAGCCTTATAGAGAGGCTAAATATTTGGTGAAGTTGTTTGGAAGAGTTGTATGCTCAGGAACTAAAGAGCAATGTGCTAACTATTGTAAAGATAGAAAAGTAACATTGGTTGTTATTCCTGAGTCTGGTGCATATGCTTGGAGAGAGCTTGATTAGGGCAGTTTCCTGTAATCTCGGATATCGTAAGGTATCCTAAGCTTAGGAAAATTTGGAGAAAGGATGATAGAATGGAAAGTAAAGAAACAGGACCCTTTGGATATATTAATATAGGAGGTAATATCTACAAATCTAAAGACTGCAAAGGGGATTATTACATACTCAATCCGAAAAGCGGCCGGTTTTATTTTTTTGGAGGGATAGTAGACCCAAAAGTTCTAAGAGATATGGCCGATGAACTTGAGGAATACAGGGAACAAGAAAGAATTAAAAAAGAAGAAAAACAAAAAATTCTGGATCGACTAACTCTAGAAGAGAAAATTATTCTGGGAATTAGAGGGTAATTTTCTAAGCTTAGAAAAATTTGTAGAAAAGGATTAAAGATGGGAATGGAACAAAATAATGGGCATGTTAAATATGTTAATCATCCGGGAGTAGATGCTACGGATTGTCCCTTGAGGATAACAGTTACAACAAGAGTTTAAATTTCTCTTATCTTATATTGAAAAGGATAACCGATGAATCAAATCTATAAAGAAGCAGTAGAAGAACAGCTTAAGCTAATTGATCAAGAAATTGAGCTTCTTATGAAAATTCGTGAGAAAGCTGTTCAATGTTTGGAAGAGGTTGAAGGTGACTCCGATAAGGATTTTGTATTGAAGAATAATTTTGGATTGCAAAAGAAAGGAGATTGATATGGGATGTCATACGTGGTACTATAAAAGAACAAAGAGTAAAATAATCCCATTTAATAAAAAGTATAAATGGAAAGCTTTATATAACAAGATTGGAAATAAGCTTTATATTGAGAATAACGACTACCATGATGGTATCAGAGTAGCGGGGTATCCTGAAGATAAACTGTTTAGTTATAGAGATTTTTTAAGATTCATTCAAAAGAATGTCAGGAAACTGCAATACAGAGGTCAAACCAAAAGAGTTACAATTAAACAGAAAGTTGATATGAAAGAGTACTTTCAGAAATTTCCAGATAGTATGATTGATTTTGGTTAGAAGTTAAGAGATTAAAAAATAAAAGCTTTAAATAGCTAACCTATACCTTACCATTCCTAAGCCATAGATCGTTGATTGTAGTGAATCCTCATGCGTTTATGAGGCATATATGAATCAAGATTTACTTGGCTTAGGGAAATATAAATTAAAGAGTTTCCTCTAAATTCAGGAAGTTCTGAGTTTATATTCAAGGAGAGTAGCATGAGGTTTAACCATATGGATTTCCAAATTGAAGTGATAAAACTTATCCGAAGATTAAAAGCAAAGAAAAGACTTAGAAGAATGAAAGAGAAAGGATATTTCAAATGAGATACTTAACCATATTGTTTCTATTCAGTTCATTGTTTGCAGAGTTTAAAGTTATTGGATATGGAATATCATACCATCCTGACAAATATTATATTCTTGAAACAAAATATGTTAATCCATACACAGGAAGAGTTTCAAGAATAGAGAAAGAGAAGATGGAGCATAATTCAGATCATAAATTGATTGGCTTAGAATATGAATTTGGAGGTTACTCTATTACAGGGGTATCTTATAAGAATAGTTTTTATAATATTACTAATGCTGTATATGTTTCTAAGCTTTGGAAAATTTCTGGCTTAGAGTATAAACTAAGTGTGGGACTTGCAACAGGATATGGCACAGCATATGAAACAAGAGACAGCATAAAACTTATGGGGATGCCTTCCATTCAGAAAAAGATTGGAAATTTTGAAGTAGAAGTTGGCATCTTAGGAACAGCATTATTTACAATGCTTAAATATAATTTTGGAGAATAAAATGACACATAAAGAAAAGTATACAAACTATAAAATCCATGAAACTTTTGATGAAGGTATTATCTGGTTGACAAGAGGACTGTATTACAGAGCAATTAGAATTGATGGTGAAGAGAAAGTCTTCCATAACTATGCGAAAGCTTATACATTTTTGATGGGGGTTGATGAAAGCAAACTCTAAGAAGAAACTAGGTAGAATAAATCTATAAAGGAGAAACTATGTGTGAACAATTTGAAGTGAATGTTAGAGGACATATTCTTTGGGTAGAGCTTTGTGTGAGTTCTGTTGTTTGGGGAGATTCTGGAATTGGTCACTATCAATATGGAGATAGAAATGAATATGATTCAAGACCTTTCATTGAAGAGTTTGATGGGGATATCTTTGTCTTCTCTGATCGTAAGAAGGAGTTTGTTAAAATTAGTGCTGGCTTAGAGAATGATTTGGTTGATATCATTTTAGAGAATGAAGATATCGTGGATAAAATGGAAAGAACATTTAAGGAGAGAGAAAGATGAATGAGAAAGAAAATAACCTAGATCCTAAAATTCTTGAAAATTTGATTTTAGAATTTATGAACGAGTGGGATAGGTGTGGTAAATATCCTGACACACCTGAGGAAATTAAAAGATTCAATTGGATATACGATAAAATGTATCAATATATTTTTGTAGGAGATATTGAATGACTGAACAAGAAATATATGAGTTAATAGTAGATAGTATTAGTGCTACATTATTTAACTCTGACCATGATAGAATTCGGGAAGTGGCTAAAGTTATTTATAAGGAATGTGATGAGAAAAATAAAAAGCTTAGGAGAGAGAATAATGAACTATTATGAAAATAAAGAAATGGATGAATTTTTTGCAGAAGAAAGAGCAAAAAGGGAAAGGGACCCTGAATATAAAAGAGTTCAACTTGAAAAAGAAGGAAGTATAGAATGCCGGAAATGTGGCACTATTCAAAATATTAAAAACACTTTCTGTTTTAGATGTGGCAATAAACTAAATTAAAAAGCTTAGAGGAGAAAACAAATGAAAGCATATATTAGAAGATTCTGTGATTATGGATACACAGTCAATACAGAAATTAAGACAATGGAAAAGTTTGCATGGATGATTGGTCAGATGCTTGGAATGGGAATTATGGAATACACACTCAATGGAATCAAATTTATTGAGAATGGGCAGGTGGATATTGACAAATGGAACAATAGAAAACAACTTTTGAATTTGGAGGATTGATTATGGAACATCCAATTGTATTTCAATCATATGAAGAAGTCGAAGAAGCAATTAAGGTTAAGGCTATTAGACCTTCAAACGGTATTAATACCTTCAGTAGATACAAAGACGGAGAATATGCTTTCCCTGTGCTAGTATGGGTAGGGGGATGGGGACTTACACATCAGACAAATCAAGATGAAGCTTGGAATGAGGAAGAGTACCTTATAGAATTGCAGCAATCTAAACTATGGAAAAATATTAGAGAAGAGTTTATTTCCACCCCAATCCAAATGACAATTGAAGAGCTTGAAAATGTATTAGGGCATAAAATTGAAATTATCAAGGAAACAAAATGACAGATGGATATGATACACAAGATGTTGAATATGAAATTAGGAAAGCACAACTAGAACCATTTATCCTAGATGTTAAAAAAGCATTGGACTATTTGGATGTTGCTTGCGAAGATGTTGGTCTTGATTATTATAATCTTGTACAGAGAATTGTTGAAGGAGAAGTTTGATGAATAAGCTAAGAGTTTGGTGGATTCCACAAGTGCCTATGAAAAGTTTCAATGTTGAAGTTGAAAGTGTTGAAGAAGGTATAAAAATTCTAGATACACTTTCATCATATGACATATTTCAAATTGATAATAATATCAAACCTGATTGTTGTAATGTAGGAGGACTTCAATTGTTTGATCCAGAAGATAAAGAGGATTCACCAGAAGGGTCATGGGTAGATTGGTATTATGAAGATGAGCTGAACTATTTTGATGATCCTGATGAATATCTAGAATGGAAAAGAGGAGAAGTTTGATGGAACTCACAAAAGAAGAATTTATTAAGATGATGTATCAATATCATTTTAAACTATCAAATCCTGATGTGTGTTTGGAAGAAGATTATCCTTCCTTTGAAGATATTGTAGAATTAATGTATAAGCATTTTCATGAAACCAATCAATAAACTCCTCATAAATGATGGGAACAGGATTGAGCTTAGAGGAAAGTTCTGGATGATTCCTACAAATAATGCAAGACAAGATAAAACTTGGGTTAAGGGTTTTAAGATTGTAGGAATCATTGATGATAAGAACTTTCTATTTCAACGTGTATGGGAACATTCTCCTAAGCTTTTGAAAGAAATCACCGATGAAAAGCTTAGGGAATATGTTGGAGAAATATACACAGATAAAACATGTTTTGAATTGGAGTATTGATGACACTACTTAAAGTTCTACAAAGAATAGAAGATGAATTCTACCCAACAGAAATAACTATCCATTCACTATATTCCCCAAGAAAGATTTACGGACATATCCTAATTTTGGAGGGAATCCTAACATTTGAAATCAATGAAGGAGACAACCCAGAAGAAATCATTTCAAGTCTTTATAAGAAACAAGGAGTTATGTCAAGCTTAGGGATATATATGATAGACAATGACCTAGAAGTATCTCACCTTGTAGAACATAAAGATGGATTCAGAATAGGAGAAGTCTTCATGGATTATGACTTCAATGTTTATCAATGGAGAAATGGGGAGAAGATTAAGATTGAAAGATAATTTTCTCTCACGCTTATTTTAAAGCATTTTATACCCTTAGTGCTACCTACCCATTAGTGACATGGAGATCGTGGCTTCTAGGGCATCAGAATGCTCGCAAATCGCTATATTTAATTTAAAAGGAGAATGTTATGGAAGATTTGATCAAGGCTTTACAAATTTTAAGCAAATATACACAAGAAAAATACCCAACAGGTTGTGAACATGATGTGCTATATGTCATAGGAGTTAATATTGATGATGTTTCAGAAGAAGATTTAGTTGAATTAGAGAATTTAAGTTTCAAATACGATGATGAAGAGGATAACTTTTATTCCTTTAGATTTGGATCATGTTAATTAGCTCTTAGAGAGTAGTCTCTTATTCACAGAGATACAGACCCCCTATTAATGTGTAAAGAGAATAACGCTTTAAATTCTTTAAAAGCATTAACAAAGCTAAATATAGCCTCAAATAATTTTCGACGATTTTTATCCAGAAATCGAGGTTAGAATAACGGTAGTTTTAGGTGCTTTTTAGTTGTAAGTTTAAGCTGTTTTTAATTCAGCTTTTGGTATAATTTTGGAAAGGAGTTTCTTATGAAGTTGAGAATTTCAAATGGAGTATATATCATCGAAGAACAAGAGCTAGGTGAGACATTAATCCTATTATACTTTAGTTCAGATGAAATAGTAGTAAAAGGGATTTGGTATAAGGTAAAAACCAAGATGTTAAATTACGAAGATAAAATTGCTAAAATTATTGTCTATCAAAAATAGAGACGTTTTATGTTTCAGGTAGGCTAGGGTATTACTTAGGTGGGGATCGTTGATTGTAGCGAATCCTCGTAACGCAAATCGCTATATATGATTTTAAAAATAAGGAGCTTAGAAATGAATCAAGAAATGAAAGACACATTCAAAGAGATTGGAGAGCTGTTTCTTAAAATGGCAGACCAACTTGAGAAGTATGATGAGAAAGAAGTTGATGAAGATGGTTGGTTTGAATGGGAGGGTGGAGAACAGCCAGAAGAAACATATAACACCCCAATCCTTATTAAATTTAGAGACAGAGTAACAAATGAAGATGGTTGGTCCCTAAAGGGAAGTGACTATACTTGGTCCCATGATGGGAGTAGTAGGGATATCATAGCATACAAAATTGTAAAGGATAACAAATGATTCCAGTAAATTACATTCAAAAGAAAGACGAAGTTGCTCATAAGATTGCAGAGCTTAAAATGTGGATTGCAGATAAAGAAACTGTTGAATATAAAAACTATATTGACAATGGTGGAAATGCAAGAAGTGCTAAAGATAAAGTCCTAAGCGAACTAAAATTTGAGAGTGAAGATTGGATGGCAAAAGAAGTTGAGCTGGAAGAACTGAAGAAGACATACACGACAATGAACTTTGTGTTGGAAACTCTTCAGAAGATGATCTCAACAATGAGTGCAGGATTTATGTCTATTGGTGAGTATAATATATGGGTTAATGATTATGAAGTATTTTTTGAAGGAGATGTGTGATGAAAAAGATTAAGACACTATTTAAGAGAAACAATGAAAACAGAAAGTTAGTAACAGAAGAGGTTGAAAAGGTATGTCAATGGGTTATCAATGGAGAAGGAGTTCCAACACGTAAATATGACGGTTCTTGTTGTAAGATTGATAAAGATGGCTATTGGAAACGAAGAGAAGTTAAAAAAGATAAACCAGCCCCAGAAGGATTTGTGCTAGAGCAGAAAGATGATATCACTGGAAAGCAATTCGGTTGGGTTAAAGTCGATAAGGATAATCCAGAAGATAAGTACTTTGTAGAAGCTTTTGATGAAGAACTTCCTTATGGAACATATGAGCTAT
>Ga0307423_1000040_pt1 | contig 65185 bp, 56 predicted proteins | sample SalMarWE160310MG_FD_202154 | JGI IMG/M metagenome (GOLD analysis project Ga0307423, IMG submission 202154) | Salt marsh sediment microbial communities from the Plum Island Ecosystem LTER, Massachusetts, United States - WE1603-10 | ecosystem: Environmental > Aquatic > Marine > Intertidal zone >...
GAATCTGCGGAGAAGCGAGGCAGAGCGCGTGTGGTGATGGGGATGGTTACCCTGGCCGGATCGCACTCGGAAGATTTCCCCGGGATGAGAGGCGTAATGGAGGGCCTCGGCCTCCTGAAACCGTGCCAGGTTTTGCGGAATCGATTGTCTATCCGATGGCACCGCCGATACCCCGGCCCGCGAGGCGGCCGGTGAGCACACAACTGCCGAGGAACGTGCCCTCGAGCGAGCCCTTGCCGTGGATGCCACCGCCGCCGAAGCCGGCGGTCTCGCCGACCGCATAGAGGCCCGGGATCGGATCCCCGGAGGAGTTGATCACCCGGCTCTGGAGATCAGTTTGGACGCCGCCGAGGCTCTTGCGGCTGAGGATGAACTCGCGGATCGCGATCAGGGGACGCGCCTTGGAATCGTCGATCGCCTGGAAGGCGCAGGTGCGCAGGCGGTCGCCCTTGTACCGGCGGAAGTTGGCGATCCGGCGCAGCTGGTCGTCGTTGAAGTAGCGCGGGCCGCGGGCGATCTGGGCGTCGTAGGTGGCGATATCGGCCGCCATGCCTTCGCGGTCGATGGTGACGCCTTCGACGGTCAGGGCGTCCATCTTGTCCATCAGCTCGGGCATGCCTTCGGCGACGACGAAGTCCTCGGACTCTTCGATCAACCGGTCGGCCAGCTCTTTGTTGCCGAAGATGACCTGCTTGACGAGCTCGAGCTTGCGCTTGTGGCGGAAGGCGGTCATATGGTCGCAACCGGAGACAGCAAGCTCCTTGATGGCGATCTTCCAATTGAGGACCTGCCACGAGTACTGCTCGGGTGTGCGGCAGATCTGCTCGACCAGCCAGCGCGTATCGCTGTAACCCATCAGCGGCACCGGTCCGATACGCCGGCCGCGGGCGTCGAGCCACAGCGCCGAACGCGGCGGCACCAGGCTGATGCCGTCCCGCGGGGAGTCGGTGGTTCGCGAATGAACCCCGGCGGCATAGTGCCACTGCTTGTCGAGATGGGTGAGGGCGGCGCCGTGTTTGGCCGCCTCGTCGTGGAGCAGACCGTCGGCGAAACGGTGGGAGCCGTTGAGGAGGGTCGATGGCGGTTTGCCCCACGGCTCGTACCAGTTGGCCTTTACCTTGCTGAGGTCACCGCCACAGATGCCGCCGGACGCGAGCACCACGTGCTCGGCTCTGGCTTCGAAATCACCGCCATCGTCCTCGAGCCTTCCGGCGCATCCGGTCACGCGACCGGCGTCGACAAGAAGCCTTTCGACCCGGTGGCCGAAAACGATCTCGAGCTTGTCGCGCTGCGGGTGGTTGTCGAGCGCGGCAACAATGGATTCGATGATGCCGAAGCCGGTGCCCCAGGCGATGTGCCAGCGAGGAACAGAGTTTCCCGGATGGAAGAGGCCGCGCTCTGCCCAGTTGACGACCGGCAGGAACTCGATTCCGTGGCCCGTGAGCCAATCGAAGATCAGCTCCGTCGAGTGCTCGACATAGGTTCGAGCCCACCGCCGGGGCCACTCGTCGTCCTCGCCGAAGTCGGCAAAGCTCTGCCAGTCCGACCAGGCGAGCTCGGGGGAGTCATCGATGCCGAGCTTTCGCTGGTGGGGGGTGTCGACGAACATCACGCCGCCGAAGGAGCGTTTGGCGAGTCCACCCAGTCGGTCCTCGGAGTCGCGATCGATGATCAGTACACGCAGACCCCGATCGAGCAGCTCGTGGGCCGTCGCCAGCCCCGCCAGACCGCCACCCGCGATAACCACGTCGGCTCGATATTGAACCGTCATCAGGCCTCCCGCCGAAGAAACACTGGATTATCCCTACCAACGGTCTCGGCGCGTGTCAAACGCCGATTCGGTGCCGGTCCGCATTGCCCGGTCGCGGCGGTGCCGCTATAGTCTGTCCACATCGCATCTCGCAACCGGGGGGGAATCGATGAAAAATGTACTCGTGGCCACGTTCTTGTTGGTTCTGTGCGTGCCGCCGGTCCACGCCGACCAGGATCTGGCACAGGCGGTGGCCGAGGATTACGAGGGGTCGCTGGCCGAATTGTTTGTCTGGTTTCACAGCCATCCAGAGCTGTCGTTTCGTGAGTACAAGACGGCGGCCCGGCTCGCCGAAGAGCTCCGCTCTGCCGGCGTCGAAGTCACCGAGGGCGTGGGCGGCACCGGGGTTGTCGGTATGCTGCGCAACGGCGACGGCCCATTGGTGATGGTCCGAGCCGATATGGACGGTTTGCCGATTCGAGAGGACACCGGTCTCGACTATAGCTCGACCGTCACTCAGGTGGATATCACCGGCGTCGAGCGGCCGGTCATGCACGCCTGCGGACACGATGTGCACATCACGTCAATGGTGGGAACGGCAAAACGGTTGGTCGCCATGCGCGACAGATGGTCCGGCACGGTGATGTTTGTCGGCCAGCCGGCCGAGGAACGTGTTGGCGGCGCCAAGGCGATGATCGAAGACGGGCTCTACGATCGATTTGGCGTCCCGGACTGCGCGCTCGCGTTCCATATTGCTGCCGGCGAACCGGTGGGCAAGGTGATGATCTCGAGCGGTCTCATTGCGTCGTCGGCGGACAGCGTCGATATTACGGTCTACGGGATCGGCGCCCATGGCGCCTCCCCGCACAGAGGCAAGGACCCGGTCTACATCGCGGCCCAGATCGTGGTCGCCCTGCAGAGCCTGGTCAGCCGGGAGCTGGCGCCGCTCGAGCCCGGCGTCGTAACGGTTGGATCCATCCACGGTGGTTCCAAGCACAACATCATTCCCGACGAAGTGAAGTTGCAGCTCACGGTCCGTGCCGACAGCCAGGAGACCCGCGAAAAGCTGCTGAGCGGCATCGAACGCATCGCCCTGGGCGTCGCACGCACTGCCGGCATGCCCGAGGACCGGCTGCCGAAGGTGGAGGTGACCGAAGGCACCCCGCCGACGGTGAATGACGACGAGCTCGTGGCCCGCATCCGCAAAGCGTTTGTCAGGGAGTTTGGTGAGGATGCTGTCTCCGAGAAGAAGCGCGAGGGTATGGGCGCCGAAGACTTCGCCTTTTTCGTGATGACCGACGACGACGTTCCCGGGGCCTACTTCTCGGTCGGCGGGACATCGCAGGCCGATTTGGACGCCGAGGAAGCGGGTGGCTCACCCGTTCCGTCCCATCACTCTCCGCTCTTCAAAATCGAGCCAGAGCCCTCGGTGACGATGGGTGTCGAGGCGATGACGGTTGCCGTCCTCGAGCTGTTGGGGAACACGTAATCGATTGACCGCAATCTACACTTGATCTCATGAATGAGATGAACGAAGTTCGCCCGCCGCGCGGTATGTGGCGACGCGCTCTGTGGTACGCCGATCGCACCCTCGGGGCGCGGAACCGTTACGTTGATTTTCTGAGAGCGTTGTCGATCCTGGCCGTGGTGCTGGGACACTGGCTGATCTCGGCGCCGTACTTCGACAACGGCGCGCCCGCATACAGCCACCTGCTCGATCTCGCTCCCTGGTCGCGCTGGTTGACCTGGCTTTTCCAGGTGATGCCAGTCTTCTTTTTCGTCGGCGGATTTTCCAATGGCGTCTCGTGGGAGTCCGCGCTACGCAAGCAGCTTTCCTACCGGCAGTGGTTCGACGCCCGGACACGGCGCCTCATCGGTCCGGTGCTGCCGCTGCTCGTCGCCTGGGGTTTGATGGTCGCGGTGGCCCACTCCAACGGGGTCGGCGCTGGGATGATCCATATCGGTTCCAAGGTCGCGTTGGTGCCTGTGTGGTTCCTCGCCGTCTACATCATGGTGGTGGCGTTGGTGCCTGTGAGCCACGCGGCGTGGAAGCGGTGGAGCTTCGCTTCCGTCCTCGTCCCGGTCGGTGCCGTGGCGCTGGTCGATGTGGCCTTCTTCGTCGGTGATCTGCGGGCACTGGGCTGGTTCAACTATCCCTTCGTCTGGCTGGCCGTGCATCAGCTCGGCTACGCATGGCACGACCGCAGGCTCGCCGGCCCGCGGGTTGGCTTGGCGATGTTCGTTGTCGGGATCATGGCTCTCGTCGCTTTCACCCACATCGGGCCCTATCCACTCAGTCTGGTGGGTGTCCCGGGTGACGAGGTCAGCAACACCCTGCCGCCCAAGCTACCGCTGCTGGCGTTGGCGGCGGCGCAGATCGGCCTGGTGCTGATGCTCGAGGACCCTGCCAGGCGTTGGTTGGAACACCGCGTGCCGTGGGCCGCAACGATCCTGATCAACGGCATGATCATGACGATCTTTCTATGGCACTCGACCGTGATGATGCTGCTGGTCGGGCTCGCCTTCTGGCAGATGCCAGGGGCCCTCGCGCAGCAACCCGATACCGCCGGGTGGTGGTGGACGCGCCCATTGTGGCTCTCCGTCTACGCGCTGGCGACGCTGCCCTTCCTGCTCGTCTTCGGCCGTTTCGAGCGGCCAGCTGCAGGCGGTCCCGCGAGGCCGGCCGCGGTCTGGCTGCAGCTGCTCGGCTGCACCGTCGCCTGTGCGGGTCTGGCCATGCTGGCGTTTGACGGCGTCGGCGGTGGCGGCTGGTTCGGGCTGCGCTGGATACCGCTCGTGACGCCATTGATCGGCGCCGGCCTGGCCGGCTTCGGCCCGCTCGGGCCGATGGGTCGAGTCCTCAGCGGCGTTCCAGCAAAGAACTGAGAGCTTTCGGGGACCACAGACGTATCCGACACCACCGTCCTTTCTCTGTTTATTGAAACCCGCGCCCGGCTTTTGCGAATAACCAAATGTGCGTTCAACAATCCCCGGTTCCTGTGAGTTGCCCGAAGGCGATGGCGGGTGCTGAGGGGCCTTTTTGAATCATGAGGGAGAGAAGGAGAACCGAAATGAAGAGAGTTCTGACCGTAGTCCTGTTTCTGCTCGTCGCCACCTCGTGCGGACAACAGGCACCACCCCTGACGAGCGGTATCGAGCTGGCCAACATGGATACATCCGTTCGGCCGCAGGATGATTTCTTCAGATATGTCAACGGGACGTGGCTCGACACCACCGAGATCCCGGCCGACCGCACGAATACCGGGGTTTTCATGGATCTTCGCGACAAGGCGCGCGAGGACGTCAAGGCGATTATCGAAGATGTCGCTTCGAAGACCGATCTCGAGCCGGGCTCGGACGAGCAGAAGGTCGCCGACCTCTACAACTCCTTCATGGACACCGAGACACTGAATCAGCTCGGCATGTCATCGCTCGATGGGGAACTGGCGCGGATCGACGCGATCGCCGACAAGGATGAGCTCTCCGCGTATTTCGCTCGCAGCGGTATCATCGGCGCGGGCGGGCCGTTCAACATCTACATCTGGGTCGATGCCAAGGACTCCACCCGTTATGTGACCTACATGTGGCAGTCCGGTCTGGGCCTGCCCGATCGCGACTACTACTTCAAGGACGATGAGCGTTCGGTCGAGCTGCGCGAGGCCTACGTTGATCACATCGCAAAGATGTTCGGGCTCGCCGGGTTCGACGATCCGGCCGGGTCGGCTGCGCGAATGATGGCGCTCGAAACCGCGCTCGCGGAATTTCACTGGACCAAGGTCGAAAACCGGGACAGTGAGGCGAGATACAACAAATTTGCCACAGATGCGCTTGGCACGTTGGGCGAGGGGGTCAACTGGCCGCTTTTCCTGGAAGAGGCCGGGATCGATTCTGAAAAAGACATCATCATCAACCAGCCGAGCTTTATCGAGGGATTCAACCGGATCTTCGCCGCCACCTCGCTGGACGACTGGAAGACGTTCATGCGATGGAACCTGTTGAACGGATATGCCAGCTATCTGAATGCCGCCTTGGACGATCAGAACTTCGATTTCTACGGCCGGACGCTCGAGGGGCAGAAGGAACAGCGGCCGCGCTGGAAGCGGGCGGTCGACGTCGTCAACAACAGCCTCGGCGAGGTCATCGGCAAAGTGTATGTGAGCCGGTACTTCCCGCCCGAAGCAAAAACGAGGATGGTCGAGCTTGTCTCGAATCTCGGCGCGGCTTACGGCGAGGCGATCAACGAGCTCGATTGGATGAGCCCGGAAACAAAGGCGGCCGCTCGGGTGAAGCTCGAGAAGTTCACGCCCAAGATCGGCTATCCGGACCGGTGGGAGGACTACTCCGGGCTGGAGATCGTGAAAGGCGATCTGGTCGGCAACGTGAAGCGCGCCAACCGCTTCGGCTTCGAGCTCTTCCGCGGCAGGTTGGGCGGGCCGATCCAGAAATGGATTTGGGTGATGACCCCGCAGACCGTGAACGCGGGTTATATTCCGACTCAGAACGAGGTCGTCTTCCCCGCTGCGATTCTGCAGCCGCCCTTCTTCAACATGGCCGCGGATGACGCGGTCAACTACGGTGCCATCGGCGCGGTGATCGGCCACGAAATGGGCCACGGGTTCGATGATCAGGGCAGCAAGTATGACGGCGAGGGCAATCTCCATAACTGGTGGACCGACGAGGACCGCGAGAAATTCAAGGAGAGGACCCAGAAATTGGTCGACCAGTTCGCCAGGTTCGAGGTCTTCGACGACCTCAACGTCAACGGCGAGCTGACTCTGGGCGAGAACATCGGTGACCTTTCAGGTGTGACGATCGCCTACCGTGCGTACACAATGTCGCTCAACGGACGTGAGGCGCCGGTCCTTGACGGCATGACCGGCGACCAGCGCTTCTTCATGGGCTTCGGCCAGGTGTGGAAGTACAAGGCGACCGACGAGGCGATGCGGAACCGGGTGCTGACCGACCCCCACTCGCCGCCGGAGTTCCGGGTCTGCGGAACCCTCGCCAACGTGCCCGAGTTCTATGCGGCGTTCGACGTGCGGGAAGGGGATGATATGTACGTCCCGCCCGAAGACCGCGTGAAGATCTGGTAGAAACTCAAGCCCACGTTCACACGGGCCTCCACTGGATCGGTGGAGGCCCTTTCTTTGTCTGAGATATGCGGGTTAGGGAGAGTGCTACGCTCAGTTGGCAAAAAAAGGGAGACCGAAATCATGAGTGCCGTTCCGTCGTCAGACGAGATCCATGTCCAGCCGATTGCATGGAGGATCCTGCTGAGCGTTGCGGCAATTCAATTCCTGCTGCACGTGCTCACCAATGGTAACTACGGGATGTTCCGGGATGAGTACTACTACCTGGCCTGCGCAAACCGATTGGCGTGGGGTTACGTCGACCAACCGCCGTTTTCGATCTGGGTGCTAGCGACCTGGAAGGCGATGTTTGGGCAATCGGTTGATGCAATCCGGATATTGCCGGCTTTGTGCGGCTCGGCACTCGTCGTCCTCACTGGAGCCGTCGCGGCCCAGCTCGGCGGCGGCCGCTGGGCGCAGCTCTTTGCAGGCGTGGCCTCTGCCATAGGCGCCGCGGGCCTCGTAATCTGCGGCTTCTATTCAATGAACTGCTTCGACTTTCTGGCGTGGATCGGGGCGTATTTTTTGGTGATTCGCATCGCCGGCACAAACCACGGGCGGGGGTGGGTCTGGTTGGGGCTGGTTCTTGGTCTTGGGCTCTTCAACAAAATCGGAATCCTGGTCTACGGGATCGCGTTGGTCGTCGGTCTCCTGTTGACGAGACTACGGCGTCACTTCCTGGACAGGCGTCTCTACGTCGGCGGTGCGATCGCGTTGATGTTTCTGTTGCCGTATGTGTTGTGGAATGTGGCCAACGAATGGCCGACATGGCAATTCATCGAGAACGCCAAACAGCTCAAGATCGCCGCCATCTCGCCCCTCGGTTTCCTTGCCGAAAATGTCCTCGAAGCCAACCCGGCGACGATACCTCTTTGGGTGGGAGGCCTGCTCTGGCTCCTGATCGCCAGACCCGCGCGACCGTACAGGATCGTCGGTCTAATGTTGATTGGGACGTGGGTCTTCCTGGTGTTCCAGAAGAGCAAGCCTTACTACTTTGCTGCATCCTTCCCGGTCATGATGGCGGCAGGCGGCGTTGCTTGGGAATGGTGGACAATTTCAAAACCTTGGAGGTGGGTGCGCTGGGTTATCGCCGCCAATCTGGCGGTCGGTCTGATGGTGTTTTTGCCGCTCGCGCTTCCGGTATTGTCACCGGCCGATCTCGATGTCTATCAGCGGCGGCTCGGTTTGGCCCCAACCGCCGCGGAGGTTGGCCATACAAGCGACCTGCCACAGTATTTCTCCGATCGGTTTGGCTGGGAGAATTTGGCGCGGACGGTTGCCGGAGTGTACGCCGGGTTACCCGCCGACGACCGCGCACGTACCGTCGTGGTCGGCAGCGACTACGGCCAGTCCGGCGCCCTCGAGTACTGGTCGACTGAGTTTGAGCTGCCTCCAATCTACGGAAGGCAAAACAACTACTGGTTATGGGGGCCTCCTCCAGTGGACGAGGACACGGTTGTGATTGCAATCAACTTTGACATCGATGACCTGGAAGAGGTTTTCCAGGAGGTGAGTGTGGCGGACGTTGCCACTTCACCGTGGGCGCTGGAGCCGAAGATAAAGGTTGTCGTCTGCCGCGGTCTGAAACGGCCGATCGATGAGGTCTGGGCAGACATCAAGTTGTACATCTGAGTGCCCATCTGCCACCTGTCAAAACGAAAAAGGGGGAATCACGTTCCGCGATTCCCCCGTGGCATGTTGAAAGGGTACTTCGAGGCGGCCGGCTATTGGCCGAGGAAGGTCACGGTCGCGCGACCCTGTTGATTGGAGCTGGTGGCCTGGAACGAGAAATCGACCGAGGTGACGGTCTTCGATCCACCGTCAATCGCGATGGCATCGCTGGTGAATCCGGGTCTGACTTTATCGATGTCCTCGATGGTTTGAGTCGAACCGTCACTGAAGTTCAGAGTGACCTGGTTCAGGCGCACCCATTCGCCGGTGATCTTGAACGCGATCTGGCTGACGGGGTCGCCCTTGGCTTCGATCGAAGCAGTTTTCTCGGAACTGCCGAAAACAACCGTTTTTTTGCCCAGCTTCTGCCAATCACCTGCCGTGGCCGCAACCGCCACCAGCATCGTGGCAATCACGAACGTCACAAAAGCACCTTTTTTCATAACATTTCTCCCTCGTTTTTTTTTCGCCGGCTGACGCGAGTCTTCGCCCGACGGCCCTGCGGTTTGTACGAATACCCCATGGAGTGATTTCAGATTCCCTGGAGCGGTTCTTTCTATCGGTCGCTCCATATGTTCTTACGAAAAACCGGCGCTGAGGTTCTCATGTGTGAAGCGCCGATCGGCAGCCGGGTACAACATCCACTGGGCCCTGGCACGAGCGGTGGGTTGATGCGATACTGAGGAGGAGTTCAAAACGCGAGGGAAGGATGAAGATCATGGCCGAGCAAAAAGTCGGCGTCGTCACCCATTATTTCGGCAAGATCGGCGTGGCGGTTCTGGTGATCACCGAAGGCGAGCTCGCGATCGGGGACAGGATCCACGTCAAGGGGCGCACCAGCGATTTCACCCAGACCGTGGACTCGATGCAGGTCGAACACGAGCCGGTCGAGGTTGCGCGGAAAGGTGACGAGGTCGCCCTGAAAACGGCCGACTATGTCCGCGAGAACGACGCGGTCCACAAGGTCGTCGCGGACTGACCTGCGCCCTCGCCAGAGACCGCCATCGTCAATCGCAGAACTACTATCCGGTCCACCCGCGACCGCGCATCCGGTTTCCCCCGCAGGGCTACGCCGGGACAAGCCTGGGTCCCGAATGTGCGGGATTATCGCGGAATCGGGTTCCAACCGGGTCCACGGACAACGCGGCCAGGAGTGGCTCCGGTGTGCTCTCCGTCCTCGATCACCTGAACGCCGTTGACGAAGACGTGCATGACGCCGGTCGCGTACTGGTGGGGCTCGACGAAGGTGGCATGGTCCTGAATCGTATCGGGGTCGAAGACGACGACATCCGCGAAGTACCCCTCCTTGAGCATACCGCGACGGTCGATTTTCAGGTTGCTGGCGGGCAGCGCCGTTAGCTTGCGAATCGCCTTCTCGAGCGGGATCAGTTTTTCTTCCCGCACGTACTTGCCGAGGAGGCGGGCGAAGCTGCCATAGGCGCGTGGGTGCGGGTTGCGCTTCAGGAACACGCCCTCCGGGGCGAGCGAGGCCGCATCCGAGCAGAAGCTGACCCAGGGGAGGGTTATCGCCCGCCGCACGACCTCTTCTGACTGGCTGAAGTATATGGTTCCGATGCGGGACCGATCCTCGACGATCAGGTCCATGATGGTTTCCTCGGGCGTTGTTCCTCGCATCTCCGCCACCTCGGCCAGGGTCTTTCCGGTCAGCGGCTTGAGCTCCTCGCTCTTGAATCCCACCAGGAGAATGTTGTCGGGGGATCCAGCGCCGTGGTACAGATTTTCCCACGCGTCCGACTCCTCGTTCATCTCTCGCACGATTCGCTTACGAAGGGCGGGATCTGCGAGCCGCTCCAGCGAGGCCTCGAAGCCACCCTCCTGTACCCACGGCGGCATGGTGGCGTTGAGACCCGTGGCGCTGGCCGGGTAGGTGTAGATGTCTGCGGAGATGTGGAGGCCCTCGGATCTGGCCTGCTCGACCATGGCCACCGCTTCCGCAAAGAGCGGCCAGTTGGCGCTACCCGCGGCCTTGAGGTGGTAGATTTCGGCCCGGATGTCAGCCGCGCGGGCGATCTCGATCAACTCGCCGATCGCCTCGAGCAGGTGAGAGCCCTCGTCGCGGATGTGGGAAATATAGATACCGTCGTATTCCGCGGCGACCTCGGCGAGGGCGATCAACTCGTCGGTCCGGGCGAAGCTCCCCGGAGGGTATATCAGGGCCGAAGCGACGCCCAGCGCGCCATCCTCCATGGCGGTGCGAACGATTCCGCGCATCTCGTCGAGCTCCGCCGGCGTCGGCGCCCGGTCCTCGTATCCGATCACGTACTCGCGGGGGGTGGCCGAGCCGATGAATGAGGACACGTTCGGGGAGACGCCGCGTTTTTCGAGGAACTCGAGGTACTCATCGAGTGTGGTCCACTCGATGTCGTACTTGATGTCGCCCTGGCGCCTGACCATCTCTTCCTTCATGGCCTCGTTGAGGGGACCCATGGAGTCGCCTTCTCCGAGGACCTCGAGCGTCACGCCCTGCCGGATGTCGCTCTGGGAGCGACCGTCTTCGATCAACGACTCGTTGGCCCAGCACATCATGTTGATGAAACCGGGTGACACTGCGAGACCGGTTGCATCGATCTCGGCTCGCCCTGTGGCCTTGCCAAGGGAGCCGACGGCGGCAATCGCATCGCCGTTGATCGCCACGTCGCCGACGAAACCCGGCGTTCCGCTTCCGTCGTAAATCGTGCCGTTGCGAATGATGAGGTCGTACTGTGGCGACGGTGAACACGCCGTGACCAGAAGGAAAGCGATCGAGAGAACGGAGAACACGCTGCCGACGCATCTGACACGACAATTCGTGGTAGCCATGAGATACCCCCAATACATTTTCGCGATATCATTCTAGCGAGACCGTTTTCCTGCGATTAATTCTCAATGTTATTCCTTCCACTCGAGATTTCAGAGGAGGGAAGCGATATCTGCGAGCTCGTATACACGTGCTGAGGTCGTGTCCGACGCATCGGATTCAACGAGAGAACAGGTACTCTACCGAAGCTGAGGTCATCTCGTGGCAGACAACACCACAACCCAGACGCGCCTCGTGTCCGTCGATGTCTTCCGGGGCATGACGATCGTCGCCATGGTTCTCGTCAACAACCCCGGTAACTGGGAGACGACCTACTGGCCGCTTCGGCACGCGGAGTGGCACGGCTGGACACCGACTGATCTCGTTTTCCCGTTCTTTCTCTTCATCGTCGGTGTCGCGATCGTGCTGGCGCTGAAACGACGCCTCGATGCCGGTGAGTCGAAGAGACCGTTGGTCGGCAAGATCATCAAAAGATCGGTGATCCTTTTCGGGTTGGGGCTCTTCCTCAACGGCTATCCGTTCGGCCTTTTCGGTCCGCGCGGTTTCGGCGAGCTTCTCGAGACCTGGCGCATCCCCGGAGTGCTGCAGCGGATCGCGGTTTGTTACCTGGTGGTTGCTCTCCTGGCGCTCTTCAGCCGGCCGCGCACCCTGAAGGTGCTGGCTGTCGTTTTCCTCGTCGGCTACTGGGCTCTCATGACACTCGTCCCGGTGCCGGGCCTGGGTGCGCCGAAGCTGGACGACCCGGGGGGGCACCTTTCGGCATGGGTCGATAGGGCGGTATTCGGTGACCATGTATGGCAGTACGCAAAGGTGTACGATCCGGAAGGGCTCCTGAGCACGATGCCGGCGATCGCGACGACCCTCTTCGGCGTATTCGCCGGGCTGTTGCTCACGTCAAATCTGGCGCTGGTCGAGAGAGTGGCTCGGCTCTTCGTCTTCGGCGGCCTCCTCGTATGTGGCGGATTTGTCTGGGGCTGGTTCTTCCCGATCAACAAGCCGATCTGGACGAGCTCCTACGCGGTTTTCACCGCCGGTCTGGCGATGTGCGGGCTCGCCATGTGCTCCTGGTTTTTCGATATTCGAGACAATCCGCGGGTCGCGACCTTTTTCGCGGTTTTCGGTGTCAACGCGATCGCGCTCTACGTTGGCAGCGGTGCGCTGGCACGGACCCTGGCGTACCTCCAGATCGAAGGGGCGCCGCTGAAGCAGCTGATCCACGGCCACCTCTTCGCGTCGTGGCTACCACCGTATGTTGCGTCTCTGGGCTACGCGATCGCATGGGTCGGCGGCTGGTTCCTTGTCCTCTACTGGATGTATCAGCGCAGGCTGATCATCAAGGTGTGACAGAAAAATGGCTGCGGGCGCCGCCGAAGAGTGACCGACGCTCAGGCCTCGGATGGCTTGGCAAAGAGGAAATAGGCGAATCCGAGGGCGAGCAACAGGTAGATGACGACGGTCGACCAACCGAGCGAGGTCACCAGGCCCTTGAGCTGCGCCATGAGCGAGAGCACGAAGGCGACGGCGTCGCAAATGAAAAGGGCGAGAACGATCGCTCGCCGCGCCTCGGAATCGGCGGCTTTTCTTACCAGCCACGTCAGGATTGCGTACCCGATCAACGCGGCACCGAAAAGCTGCGCCACGAGGCCGAACCCCGCGTCTACGGCGAGGCCGTACTGTGCGAGGAGCTTGGCCGGCGCGAAGATGAATGCGAGGCCGAAGAGGCCCGCGATCACTGCGTTGACGACAAACAGGTTTCCGAGCTTCATCTGTATCCCCCTTTTTCTCAGGATCGCCGCCGGCGATCGTTCACAATTCACCGACGGTGGACCACGCCGGTTGCGAGGTCCCGCCTAGAATGAGTTTTTGGAACCGAATCTCTGAACTCCGTATACCACGGCCCGAATCCAGATACCAGGCCTGAAAGTGAAATCATGCGGAGAGAGTGCACTCGCCGTGTATATGATCGTTATCGCTCTCGGCCGCATACGATATCAAGGGTGAAACCGAGCTCAGCCGGCGGGCCGCCCCCTGTGCTAAGCTGGCGCCGCCGAAGATGGCGCGAGCGGATCATCGACCTGCCCCTGTCGCGAAACTCTCTAGCTTTGCGCGTTTTCGGTAGATCTGTGTTGAGGAGTCCTGAATGAAAAGATTCCGTCTGTGGGCGGTGCTGCTCGTCGTCTCGTTTGCATTGCCTCTTGCCGCCCAGGAGAAAAAAAGCACGGTCATCTTGACCGTGAACGATCAACCTGTTTATTCCTGGGAGATTGCTCTCCTGATTCCTCAGGTTCAGAGCGAGTTGGCCGGTCGCGGAACGCCGCCGAAGCGTGAGGATGTCATCGATATGACGGTGCGGAGGGTCATCAACTCCCGGCTTCTCGGCCAGGAGGCGCGTCGGAGAAACCTGAAACCTGATAGCGGGCGCGTTGACGCGGCCCTGGCACAGCTCGAGGCTCAAGCTGGTGGCCGGGACGAACTCGATACCTCTCTCGGCCGCCTCGGCGCGACCTACGAACAGCTTCGGGCGAACTTCAGCGAGAAGGATCTCGTCCAGGTCTTCCTGACCACTCAGATAGAGCCACAGGTTCTGGTGACGGCGGAAGAGGTGGCGGCGTATTACGATGCGAACCCTGAGGAGTTCGATCGGCCCGACATGGTTCGTGCCCGCCACATACTCATCCGCCTGATGCCGAACCCGACCGCGGCGGACAAGAAAGAGGCCCGTGCCCGGGCCACGGCAGCCCATCAGCGGGTGGTTGCCGGTGAGAATTTCGCACTGGTAGCAACCGAAGTCTCTGAAGGACGGGAAGCATCGAACGGTGGCGACATGGGATTCTTCGCTCGCGATTCGATGATGCCGGCGTTGACAGACGTTGCCTTTGCGCTCGAGATCGGTCAGATATCGAACATCATCGAGACTCAGTTCGGGTTTCACATTCTCAAAGTCGAGGAGAAGCGCGCCGCCTCGAAGATGACCTTCGAGGAAGCAAAGGCGCCCCTGAGGCAGTTCCTCATCGAGAATCGGAGCAGGGAGAAACTGGCCGCGGTGCTCGCGGAACTGAGCGAAACTGCGACCATCGTCAAGAATGCCCCACCGGGCGTTGCGTCGGCGAACCCGAACGGAGGTTGAGCGTGGGTGATCGAATCGCCAAGGATGCTGTGGTCGCAATCGACTACCGTTTGACGGTTGCCGATGGGACCGAAGTCGATACGACCGCCGAACGGGGACCGATGGAGTACCTTCACGGACATCGGAACATCATTCCGGGCCTCGAGAAGGAGCTCGACGGACATGAGGTTGGCGACACGCTCGACGTCACAATCGGTCCCGAGGACGGCTATGGCCAACATGATCCGCAACGTGTGGTTCAGGTCAACCGGGAGCAGCTCGGTTTCGAGCCCGAGATCGGCGCCGTCGTTTCGGCCCGCCTGCCCGACGGCCGCGAGCAGCATCTGTTGATCGCAGAGCTCGAAGGCGAAACGGTCACATTGGACGGCAACCACCCGTTGGCGGGGCAGACCCTTCGTTTCGAAGTGTCGATTGAATCAATCCGCGAGGCCACCGACGGAGAGATCGCCAAAGGTCAGGTCGGCTGACCGGCGAATCTCTCTCCACAATATTGCATCTCCCAGGGGCCTCGCCGACAATTGCAGACCATGAACGATCTTGTGATTTTCGGTGCGGACGTCCTCCAATGCGAGGATGACGCCTACCGCATTCTCCGGGACCACGACATCCTCATACGCGGCAACCGGATCGAGGCGATCGAGCCGGCGAAAGGTCGTCGTGAGCAAGAATCCAGTGAGGCGCTTCCCGGCGCCGGCATGCTGGCGATTCCGGGATTGATCAACACCCACGCCCACGTTCCGATGGCGATCTTCCGCGGTCTGGCCGAGGACGTCGACATTTCGACCTGGTTCAACGAGTACATCTGGCCGTTGGAATCGAACCTCACCGCCGAAGACGTCTTCTGGGGAATGCAGCTCGGCTTGGCGGAGATGATCGAGGCCGGCGTGACATCGGTCGCCGACCACTATTTCCATATGGATCGCGCGGCGGACGCTGTCGACCGGGCCGGGACCCGGGCGGCCCTCGCGTGGGCGGTCTTCGGCAGTCAGGGCGAGGAAGGCATCAAGCGCACGGCGTCCTTTGCCGAGGAGTTTGACGGCGCGGCGTCGGGACGGATCACCACCTGGCTTGCCCCTCACGCCCCCTACACCTGCGACGAGGAATTCCTGCGAGGAGTGGCGGGGGAAGCGGAGCGTCTCGAACTCGGCATGCACATCCACGCCGCCGAGACGGCCGACCAGACACGCGCCAGTGTTGAAACGCACGGACGAACGCCGATCCAGATTCTGGCCGATACCGGTGTACTCGACCGCCCCACCATTCTCGCCCACTGCTGCGGGGCAACGCCCGAGGACATCGAGTTGATGGCGGGCAGAAACTGCGGCGTTGCCCATGCGCCCAAGACCTACCTCAAGCTCGCGATGGGGGCCGCTCCGGTGATTGCGTTTCGAGAGGCCGGAATACCCGTAGGCCTGGCCACCGACGGACCGGTGTCCAACAACACTCTCGACATCCTCGAATCCCTTCGGCTGACGGCAATGGTGCAAAAACACGACAGCGGTGACCCACAGAAGCTGACGATCGGAGAGGCCCTCACCATCGCGACCCGTGAGAGCGCCAGAGTCTATGGTCTCCCAGACGACCTCGGTCATCTCGCTCCCGGATTCCTCGCCGACATCGCACTGGTGGACCTCAGCGGACCTCACAACCAGCCGCCTCATGACCCAGCAGCCAATCTCGTCTACTCGGTCCGGGCGTCGGACGTTCGAACGGTGATCTGCGACGGCAAGGTCCTGATGCGGGACCGGGAGCTGCTGACCCTCGACAGGGCCGAGATTGCCGCCAGGGTTGGGGAGAGCATGGCGAGGCTGTCCCAACGCGTGCCCGAGTCGAGGATTCAGCTCTACCGACCCTAGCCCGCATTGTTCATGAGGTCTCCACTGCGGCGGACGATGTACCTCGCCGCGCTCGCAACGAGACCTCATGAACAATGCGGGCCAGCAGGAAACTGGTGAGTTGTGCGGGCTTACAGAGGACTGGTGGAATACTCGGGGTAGGGTTTCCTCGCCGGCCTCGTCATACAACCTGGTAAAAAGACAGGGTGAGTCGTCAGTCTTTGGTCACACTGATAATGAGATCGCGGAGCTGACTGATCTTGAAGGGCTTGGCGATGAAGTCCACCGCCCCGCCCTTCATCGCGTCGCGGGCCGTCTCGACCGTTGCGTATCCCGTGATGATGATGACCTTGGTCGCAGGCGAGTTCTCTTTGACGAATTTCATGACCTCCAGCCCGTCCGGCTTTTGCATCTTGAGGTCGGTTACGAGAACGTCGAACCGGGTCTCGGTGAAGCGGTCGATCACCTCCTGTCCGGTCGTGAAGGTCTCGACCTCGAATCCGGCCTTCTCCAGCGCCGGTTTGAGGCGCTCGCAGACAATCGGTTCATCATCCAGAATCACGACCTTTTTCGAGGCTGTCATCAGCGCTTCTCTTTTCTTGCCTTTCGCGTCGCCTTCTTGACCAGCGACGTCAGCCGCTCCATGCGAAAGGGCTTGGGAACGAACTCGAAAACACCACCGTACTCGGCCTCCCGCATCGAATCGATCGACGCATAACCGGTGATGATGATCACCTGAGTGCCGAGGGCGTGATCGCGCACGTAGTGGAGAATCTCGAGGCCGGTCGGGCCCTTCATCTTGAGGTCGGTGACCACGACGTCGAAGGTCCTTTCCGCCAACCGTTCGATCGCCTTACTGCTTTCGGTGAAAGCCTCGACCGAGAAGTCGTTCTTCTGCAGATGCTCCGTGAGCCGCTCGCACACGATCGGCTCGTCATCGAGGACGAGCACGTCTCCCTGGTTGCTCATCTTTTCCCCCAGGCCGATTTGCCGGCGGTTTCATCGTACACCTGTTTCAGAAAACGCTTCACCGAGTGTTCGACCAGGGCGTCGTCGCGCAGCAGGATATCGAGCTGGCGCGTGAACCCTATGAGCCTGCCGATCATCCGCAGGCGGTCCACCATCTCGTTCCGGGATATCTTTTTTATCCTGCCGATAACGAGATCTCCGGTGCCCTCGGTGATGAAGTCGAAACTCTCGAGGATCTTCCTCAGCACCACGGCTCGTCGCGACCGGCGCGTGATCTCCGTAACGCCGCCGGCAAACCGAAAGTAGATATAGTTGTGATTGCGTTCGTCCGCTAGATAACAGTCGATGATATTGAAGTGATACCCGAGCTTGAGGTTGAGGTGCAGGTACTCAAGGGAGAGAATTGCGAGGTTTTGCTCCGGCCGCGCCGCCAATGGACGCGTCAGCGCACCGCCACGAGTCGCACTCGCCATGAATCCGTTCGGGTCCATGTCAGCAGGATCAGTGGCCCACGCGCCCTCGCTGAGAAGTCCCTCGAGGAGGGCGCGCAGGGGAGCGCATCTGACGTTTTCGACCTGAGCCTTCCGAGGGTCTTGCGTTTCCCAGAGACCATCGCCGAGATCGATGAGAACCAGATCAATGGGGATGTCGAGAAGTAACCGTCGAATGGCGGAGCCGGTGCGCGGCGCCCGGAGCCAGCTGCCGGTGATCAGCTCCCGAACCGCCACCTCGTGCGCGAATCGGATAATGTCGTGGTAGGTGCTGCAGTTGGTGGCCGTGAACGCGGGTGACTCGGGCTCGACGAGGTGCAGCGGTGCGATTCGGTGGAGGAGGCTTCGAAGGAGGCGATACTCGAGGCGCTCTTCAAACGAGAAACGCTGCGTGAGGTGAAAACGCAGAAGTTCGTCGACCTTTCCCCGGTAGACGACATTCTCCTCGGCATCGACGGTCACCTCCTGGCCTTCTTCGAGAAGCCGGGTGGCGTCTCCTACATCCACGATCGCCGGCACGCGCATCTCGCGGGCGATCGCCGCCAGGTGGCCGGTGGCGGTTCCGATGTCCGTGATCACTGCGCTCGCCTCGGCCAAGGACGCGGCGAGCCTCGGTGTCGGCGTCCTGGCGACCAACACCGCCTGGGGTGGAGGATCGGCCGGCGAGCGATCGTCAACAACATGGACGCGGCCGTATCCGATACCCCGACACGCCACGACACCCTGACCAGCCAACAAGACCGGGTACCGCGAGGCCGCTTCTCTCAGCATTCGCCCACCGGGTGGCTCACTCTCCGGAATCGCCAGCGGCCTCACCTGGACGATGTGCAGCCGTCCTTCGCGATCCAGCGCCCACTCGATGTCCTGCGCACGCTTCATGTATCTTTCGATCATCAGCGTGGCTGCGGCCACCTCCGCAAGCTGCTGGTCGGTGATCGCTGGTGATCTCCGCTCCGAGTGCGGAATCGGGGTCTGCCGGAGACCGCCCTGGGGACCAGAGGTGTATGCGGTCTCCTTGTCCGCGATGCGCCGCTCCACGACCGAGTACGGCGGCTGCCGGGAAAGCTCGAACGTGTCCACCGGCGCCGTGCCCTCGACAACGGTCTTGCCGAGACCGCGGGACGCCGATACAAGGACAATATCCGACTCCGGCCGGGCGGGATCCAGGCTGTAGGCAACGCCACCGGCATGCGCGGGAATCATTTTCAGGAAGCCGACCGGCATCAGGCCTTGCGTGGGTGGCAATCCGCATCGCCTCCTGTAGACCACGACGTGGTCACTGTACAGGCTCGCGACCACCTGTTTGTAGGCGGCAAGCGCATCCTCTGGCGCTACGCCCAATACGGTCTCGTAGAGGCCGGCAAAGCTGGTCTGACCGTCCTCACCGAGAGCGCTGCTGCGGACCGCGAGCGTGCTGATCCCGCCCTTCCTCTCGAGCTCCTTGAGCCCCTTCCGGATCTCCCGTGTGAGTTCTTTCGGCAGCTCTGCATTCTCGACGCGACGGCGCAGCTCTCGCAACGTTTCGGGCGGGTTTTCCGCCGTGGTGGGGTCAATGCCGGCGCTTTCCAGGAATTGCCGGCAGGCGTATGCGGAGACCACGAAACCGTCCGGAACTCGACAGCCGAGACGTTCCCTGACTTCTCCCAGCCGCGCCATCTTGTCGCCGACAACCTCGGCCATGTCCAGGTTGACTCGATCGAGGGGTATGACGAGGTCGGCCTTCGGCACTACCAGGCGGGAATCGATTGCGGCCCGAATTTCGGCCGCGATTGTCTGCACCTTATTGAGGAGCTCCGCGTGGTGCTCACCCGTGATGATTTGCAGGTTGTACACGACCTCGTGCATCGCCTTTTCGAGGTCGGCGGCCAGGGACCTGAGGTACTGCGTGTCGAAGACATACTCGCCGCCCAACATCTCACCAGCCTCGGCCATGAGCTCCAGGATGCGGTTGTTGCCTCTGAGCAACGCCTTGAAGCTCTCCAACCGCTCGCGAATCACGGCGGAGTGATCGTGGGGCGTGAGCCTGCGCAGGATCCTGGTGAGAAGGGACATGGGCCTCTCGTCCGGTGTTATCTCACGGTGTCACATGTTGGCGAAACGGTCCAGGGTCAGCCGGCGGTCGCCGCGGCACTGCCGAAATCAATGGCCCCTCTTCGAGCGATGGCCGAAGACGACGCCGGCGAGCACCCCGGCCAGGAGCGCCACGATGACCGATAAGACGCCGTACAGCAGCCCTCTTTCCCGCGCCATGGCCGAAATGGTCGCGGCGGGCCCGGCCTTTTCGACCGTCAGGAGTGCGGAAGCGAGGACGGTTTCGCGGTGTCGGTCGAAGGCCAATAATTGCACATCGAAGCTGCCCACGGGCACGTCCGGAGGGATGAAAAAATCGGCAGCACAGTCGAGGTCTCCTGAGCTCCCGGCGGTCAACGCTACTCCACCCTCGGTCACGCCATACAGCTTCTGCTTCTCCTTCAACTTGACAAACTCCCCGAAGATCCGGTGGTCTTCGTCGGCGCCGCGAGCGGGTGACACGCGACACTTCGACTCGACCGCACGGTAACCAACCGATGCGCTTTCGACCGCGTGAGCGCCGAGGGACCCCCGAAGACCCGGCGACGTCGCCAGCAAGTACAGCGATGGGACATTTTCGATCGTCACGTCGCCGATGTTGCTCCAGAGCAAGCCACCGACTTTGCCCTTCAACTTGAGGTCGACAGGGGTTTCTTTCCCACTGATCACAATCGCGACCTCGTGGCCGGCCGGAGCCGTGCCGCTGACCCGGACGGTCTTACCATGATAGAAAAGCCGGGCGGTGACCATCGGCGGATCGACCACGAGACGCGGACCCAGAGAGGTTCCAGCTGCGTCCAATTCTTCCGCGCCGGCCGCCGAAGCGATGATGATGGCCACGGCCGCCATCGATGCCGCCAACGCGCGCCGCAGGCGGAGGACACTCCGTAAGAGGGTTGATGACGCCGCCATCACTCGCCCGCCTTGAGACCGACCAAGATGTCCGGCGGCAACAGGAACCCGAGCAGCATCTTCGCGCAGACGACGAGGACAATGACGGCGAGCAGGATCTTGAGCTGGTTGCCCTTGAGGCGCTCGCTGGCCCTGGCGCCGATCTGGGCGCCGATCACCGACCCTGCGAGGAGAATAAGGGCAAGCACGAAGTCGACCGTGTGGTTGACCGCCGCCTGTAGCACGGTGACGTTGATGCACGTGAAGAGGATCTGGAAGAGGCTCGTGCCGACCACCACGTGCATCGGCATGCGGAGGAGATACACCATGATCGGGACCATGATGAAACCTCCGCCGACCCCCATGATGGCAGCTAGGACGCCGACCATGACGCCAAGCAGCAGAGGCATGATGACCGAGACGGTGACGTTGGAACGGGGAAAGTGGACCTTCCAAGGGAGGGTTCGGACGATTCGTGCATAGATCGACGGGCGACCGTCGGGCCGCGGGACAAGCTTGCTTTGACGGGTCCCGCGGAGGTCCCCGAGGCTTTCGTAAAACATGTAAGAGCCGACGCCGCCGAGCATGATGACGTAGGCAGCATGGATCAGAACGTCAGCCTGGCCGACGCTGCGGAGCAGCTTGATCAAAAAGACCCCCAGCGACCCGCCGGTCAGACCTCCGATCAACAGCAGGGTGCCCATTTTGAAGTCGACCATGCCTGCTCTGGCGTGGGCGAAGGTGCCCGACGCCGATGCGGCGACGATCTGGTTGGAGTCGGAGGCGCACGCCACTGTCGGTGGAATCCCAATCATCATCAGGAGGGGAGTCATCAGGAAGCCCCCGCCGACACCGAACATCCCGGACAGAAAACCGACCAGGCCGCCGAGACCGAACAAAAGGGGAATGCTCACCGCATTCTCGGCCACCGGGAGATAGATCGAAAGATCCAATTCCAGCTCCTTCCCGCGTCAGTGATGGTTGACCGGCAAGCGAACCGTGACGGTCGTTCCCGCGCCTGGCTCGCTGTCGATCCTGATGCCGCCCCCGTGCCGTTCGATGATTCCGTAACACACTGATAGCCCGAGCCCTGTCCCCTCGCCGATCTCCTTGGTGGTGAAAAACGGATCGAAGAGCTTGTCGACGTTCTCCGGCGCGATGCCGACGCCGTCATCGGAGACCTCGATTGTGAGTTGACCGTCCTCGCGAGCGACGCGCACCGCCAAATTGCCGCCTTCGGGCATGGCTTGAATGCTGTTGAGGAAGAGGTTGAGAAAGACCTGCTGCAGGTTGCGGGGGTTGGCGTTGATATCTGGGAGATCCTTTGCGATGTCGATGTCGAGGTCGATGCTGGCGAGGTTGAGCTCGTTGCTGATCAGATTGAGGGTCGAACCGATGATGTCCTCGATCGACACCGTCGAAAACGCCGGTGTACCCTTGCGGGTGAAGTCGAGGAGGTCGCGAACCGTGGCGCCGGCCCGCTCCACTTGGGTGTAGATCTGTTCGAGCATCCTTTTCTTTTCGGCGTCGGAGTAGTCCTCGTAATCCTCCAGCATCGCCTCGACGTTGAGGCCGATATTGTTGATCGGATTGTTGAGCTCATGGGCGATGCCGGCCGTCAGCGTGCCGACGGCGACCATCTTCCCTGACTGGATGAGTTGGTCCTGGCGCCCCTTGAGCTCGCACATCATCTTGTTGAAGGTGATCGCCAGATCAGAGAATTCGTCACGGAACCTCCGCGCTGGCCTGATAGGGGTGTAGTCCCCATCTCCGATGCGCGCGGCGTATGCCTTGAAGCGGGCGAGCGGGTTCAAAAACGCTCGAATGATGAATGCGGCGAGGATGGTCATCACAAAGAGCATGACCACCTGCGCGCTGATCGCGACCACCGCCGAGGTCTGGAGCAGACGAGCGATGGCGAAACGTTCGCGGTCGATCAACTCATGGGCGTCGGCGATAGCCTGCGCGCCGTATGTGCGAAGCTCCGCCTCGATACGGTGCTGCTCTCGGCCGCGTTCCGGTTCGCCCATCTCCTGGGTCTTGAGCAGTTGTCTGAGCGAGCCCTCGTACAGGGCCGCCGTGTCCTTCATCCTTGACCACATCGGCGCCCCGGTGACTGTCCGCAGGTTGTCTTCGTTCGCCTCGAGGATGCGGTTCGCGGTGCGAATTCGAGCAAGCGCGTCGGCCAGGTTGGTGCCGTAGAGAAAAAAGTCCTTCTCGAATCTCCGGGCCTGGTCGATCTCGAAGGCGTAATCGCCTACTTTTTCGAGGAACTGCTGCTTCTCGCGGAGCTGTGACACCAGCAACACGGCCGCCACCGTCATCGCAGCGGTCAGGACGAAGAGGAGCGCAAAGACCGCGGCAACCCTGATGCGGATGCTGATCGAAGGGCGCCTGAGCAATGACTGATCGACCACGACCTGGTCGCATGGCTCCAAAATGCCCGATCCCTCACGTTCAGCGACTCCGTTGTTCGGCATGACCCTTCTTCAAACAACCTCCGGCCAAGTGTACTCCTCTGAAAACGAGTTTTCGCAGCATTTGTGCCTCAAAGCACAGAGTTTTTCGGCGAGCCACAGATTTGGGATTCGCAACCCCACACTGCGGTCCGACGCGAGAATAGGGAACCGATCAGGTGACGGCGGTGAGATGATGAGTCGTGGTTGGCGGAAGGTCGTGCGATATTGTTGCCTGAATCGAAAGAGGAAGGACACTGGATGAACGTTGTGATTTTCGGGGCCAGCGGAATGGTCGGACAGGGTGTGCTGTTGGAGTGTCTCGATTATCCGAACGTGTCTTCGGTTCTGATTGTCGGTCGCAATCCGTGCGGCGTCGAACACGCGAAAGTCGAGGAAATTCTCCATCGCGATTTTTCGGACTACGCACCGATCGAGGACCGGCTCGGTGGCTTGAACGGGTGCTTTTTTTGCCTCGGCGTTTCGGCGGCGGGAATGAGCGAGGAGGATTACAGACACGTTACCTATGACTTTGCGGTTGGTGCGGCCGAGACCCTGTCACGCCTCAACCCCGAAATGGTTTTCTGCTACGTCTCGGGCGCCGGCACCGACAGCTCAGAGAGCGGCCGCAGCACGTGGGCTCGAGTCAAGGGAATGACAGAGAATCGCCTCCTGGAATTGCCCTTCAAGGCGGCCTATATGTTTCGGCCCGGCTACATCCAACCGAAGAGGAAGGTTCGATCGAAAACCCGACTGTACCAGGCGATGTATACCGTTTTGGCGCCTCTTTACCCGATATGGAAGACCCTGTTCCCGAGCTTCGTCACGACCACGGAGAAGGTCGGCCTGGCGATGATCCGCGTGGCCGAAAACGGGTTTCCGAGGTCAGTGCTCGAGACCCGCGACATCAATGCTCTGGCGCATGATCGCGACTGAGATCTGCGTTGATGATCGCCCGTCGGCTGCTACTCTGGTGGGGTAGATAGACTGTGGAAACCAACGGCATCCCTACTGCGGTGGACGAGATCCTGAGCGACCGGTTTCTCGGCACGAGCTTCGACTGCGCATGCGGCAAAAGGCACGATGTCAGGACCCGGGTGGTGGCAATCGAGCCCAACGTGGCGGAGCGGATCCCCGGGCATCTGCCGTCACTGATCCCCGGCGAACGGATCCTGCTGGTGGCGGACCGGAACACCTGGGCGGCCGCGGGTGAACGCCTCTCCGAAGCCCTGGGAGCATCTCATTCGGTCGAGTGCTGTCTGCTCAGGGACGATTCTTCGGGTCAGATCCATGCCTCGGTGGACCTCGTCGAGGAGATTCTCGCCGCCTATCCGGACGAGTACGACGGCCTCGCTGCCGTTGGCAGCGGTACGGTGAACGATCTCACCCGGGCAGTCGCCCATCGGCGCGAACGGCCCTACCTCGTGTTCGCGACGGCAGCCTCGATGAACGGCTACACCTCGGCGATCGTCGCCCTCCTCGAGGACGGTCTCAAGACGACACGCGCCGCGACACCGCCGGTGGCCGTCTTTGCCGATCCGCTGGTGCTTGCGGAAGCACCGGCCGAGCTGTCCCTGGCCGGGCTCGGCGATCTGATTTCGAAGCCCTACTGTGGTTGTGACTGGAAGATCGCATCGCTTGTCAAGGGCGAGTACCACTGCGAGGTGCCGGACCAACTGCTGTCGGTGCCGTTTGCACAGGCGCTGGAGGTCTTTCCATGGCTGGCCAACGGCGATCCGGAGGCGATTACCGAACTCTTCCGTCTGTTGTTGGTTTCCGGCCTTTCGATGGCGATCAGCGGCACCTCAAGCCCGGCATCCGGTGCGGAGCACCTGTTGTCTCACTACTGGGACATGGTTCGGCTTCGCGACGGGAGACCGCTCAACCTCCACGGTGCGCAGGTCGGAGTCGGGTCGATGGTGATCGACGAGCTGTACCGCGAGATCTTTGATTTCGATTTTGAGAACGCACCGTTTGTCCAGGGTCCCGGGGTCGATGCAGCCCGACGCGAGGTCGAGGAACGGTTCGGGACCCTGGCTCCGGCGGTGTGGCCGCAATGGGAAGCCAAGCTCCTCGCACGGACTGAGCTGGATCTGGGACGCCTGCGCGAGCAGGCGAGCTTGATCAAGGGAGATATCGAGCGGACGTTGGCCGTCGGCCGCAAGGTGCGAAGCGTGTTGACCGCCGCCGGTGCTCCGACCCGGGCGGAGCAGATTGGCATTCCCCCGGCCGAGCTCGATGCGGCGATCCGCCACGGACGAAAGATTCGCGACCGTTATACCGCCCTCGACGTGGCTGCCGAGCTCGGTATTCTCGAGGCGTTCGCGGACAGGTTCACCGGCGAAGGCGGCGGGTGATGCTCGCCGATCTCATCGCAGCCATGGAAGACGCGATCTCTGAGGTCGATTGTTGGCCGGACCGAAGCGTACAGATCCTCCATCACAACGACGCCGATGGCCTGAGCTCGGGAGCGATTCTCACCCGCGCCTTCGAGCGTAAGGGCTTCGATGTCCACCGGGTCTGCCTCGAAAAACCGTACCCGGCCGTGCTCGAAAAAGTCTTCGGTGAGAAGGATCGGCTGATTGTCCTGACCGACTTCGCGGGGCGCATCGCGCCGCTGATATCTGACCTCAACCACGGCCGCAACCTGGTCCTGATCCTCGACCATCACAAGGCTGAACGGCCAACCGACGAACGAGTTCACCTGCTCGATCCCGAGGTCTTCGGCCTGCGCGGTGATCGCGACATCACTGCTTCGACGACCTGCTACGTGTTCGCCTGCACGGTTGATCCCGCAAATCGGGACCTCGCGTACATCGCCACCATCGGTGCCGTGGGCGACCGGTTCTTTGTCGACGGCCGCCTGGCCGGGCCGAATCGGGACGCAGCTCTCGAGACTCGTCGTCAGGGGATGCTCGAGATTGAAACCGCCGAAAAAGGTGAGCGGTACATGTTGCTGACGCCCGACGGTCCGGTGGATTGTTCGGCGTTTGCTCGTGACCTGGACACTTTCGGAGGGGCAGGCTACCACCAGGGAGGCCCGGAGATCGGAATCCGGGTATGTCTCGAGGGTTCGAGCCCGGAAACGGACACAGTGCTCGCCGAGTTGCGGGCCGTTCAGGAGAGGGTTTTCGCCAAGGAGATCGACAGAATCCGGCGGGACGGCTGGAGTGAAACTGGCCACATCCAATGGCTGCACGTCCACGACCGTTTCGAGCCGATGGGCGTGAAGATGATCGGAGCCTTCCTCGATTCCATCCGCAACAGCGACATCGTGGAACCCGAGCGCTACCTCGCCGGGTTCCAGAGAATTCCGAATCAGGTGCCGGGTATCGGCGCCTTCGATTTCGACCAGGTCAAAATCTCGATGCGGGTGGCCGACCGGATGGAGGAGGGCATCAGGTCCGGCAAGGTCCTGGGTCTCGACATCCTGTTGCCGGAGGCCACTGCCCGGGTAGGCGGCTTTTCGGATGCCTGCCACAGCGTGACTGCGGCCACGACCGTTGCGGCGGGACGTGAGGAAGAGCTGATCGAAGAGATGGAGGCGATTCTTTCCCAAACCGGAACGGGAAACGAGTCATCGCCGCGAGCCCGAGGAATTTGATTGAACCACCAAGACACCAAGAGCACCAAGGAACCACAAAGGTATTCTTCTGAGTTCATACCTGGCTTTCCGAGATTGCAGCCCGTGGGTCGAGCGCAGAACTTGGCTCATGAGCGCAGGCAATTCCGGAAACATAGGGATGTCTTGGTGTCCTTGGTGCCTTGGTGGTGAAAAAAGGGGACTTTGACATGGCGAAAGGATCCGGATTCGGGAAGACTATTCTTATCGGTGACCAATTCGTGCTGCGCGGCGTACCGGCGATCGTTGCGGCGCTACCTTATGAGACCGAAGCGGTGGTCGAGCGTACTGACGGCGAGGGGTGGACACTCGAGGACAACCGGCGCGAGGTCCCGGGCTACAAGGAGAAGAAGAAGGAGCAGCAGGCCGAGTCCATCAACCGCATTCTCGAGGTGATGGGGATCGACGTGCGCAAGACGCCGATCAAGATCACCTATGGAGGCTCGCTGTTGGCGGGCAGTGGGGTCGGCGCCAGCGCCGCGAGCTGCGTCTCGCTGGCGCGCGCTCTGAACTCCACCTTCGAGCTCGGGTTGTCGATCGAGGAGATCAACCACGTCGGTTGGGAAGGGGAATTCGCCTACCACGGCATCCCTTCCGGCGTCGACAACACCGCCTCCACCTACGGTGGATTACTGGTCTACAGGGCGTCCAACGATGAGAAGTCTTTCGAGCATATCGAGGTCGAGCGCCCGTTCCGGATTGTCCTCGCCAACAGCGGCGTCACCGCCGACACCTCGACCCTCGATGACTACGTGCTCAGCCTCAAGGCTGCAGATCCCGATCTCTTCGAGGAGCGTTGCAGGCTGATCGCCGGCCAATCCCTGGCCATGCGCAAGGCGCTCGAACGCTACGATCTCGAGACCGTGGGCAGCCTCTTGACCGCCAACCACGGCATCCTCATTGAAATGGGGCTTTCACACGAGAAGCTCGTCGAGCTGTGTGACCGGGCACTGGAAATGGGGGCGCTCGGCGCCAAACTCACCGGGGGCGGTCGCGGCGGCTACATGGTCGCTCTGACTCCCGAGGAGGAGGTCCAGGAGCTGATCGCTTCGACGTTTGAAAACGACGGATACGCAGTCATCCGTGCGTCTATCGGTGCTGCGCCCAAGGAACCCTAGCCCTCGTTTTCCTGTGAGAACCGAAGAACCACAGAGCCACAGAGGGCACAGAGAGAACCACCAGAGAATATTGTCTGTTGGGCGATGGCTCACTCATCGATGTGATCCTCTGCATCACCTGGAAGTCTCACAGCGCCAGATCGTGAAAACCTTCCGTGTTTTCTCTGTGTACTCCGTGTCTCTGTAGTTCTAAACAAATGTTGCGGCAAGGGCCGAATCGTGCTGATGAGGGCCAATGTCTGGGTATGATCGAGGCTGGCAGCTCGTTGTGGCATCGGTCGATGGCGACGAGGAGGAATGATGCAGCGTACAAAAATCTACAGTCTGAACCGTCGCGATATCCTGAAGATCGGCGCTCTGGGGGCCGGAGGGCTGGCGATTCAATCGCTCGTTCCCCGTTTTGCAACGGCCGGACCGACGGGAACGCCGATGATCGGATACCACGACCGTTCTCTGAAAACGGTCGGGATCGGCTTCGTCGGCGTCGGGTTGATGGGCACCGCCCACGTTGAAAACCTCCTCAAGATCGAAGGCGCCGAGATCCGGGCTGTCTGCGACGTGGTGCCCGAAAAGGTTGAACGCGCCCAGAACTTGGTGGTTGAGGCCGGGAAACCGCGGCCGAAGGGCTTCAGCCGGGGGCCGACGGATTTCGAACGCCTGTGCGACCAGCCCGATCTCGACCTCGTGTTCACCGCAACGCCGTGGGTGTGGCACGTCCCGGTGTGCGTGGCCGCGATGGGGGCGGGCAAGCACGCGGCCACCGAGGTCCCGGCCGCCCTGAACCTCGACGACTGCTGGCGGCTCGTTGAAATCTCGGAAAAGACTCGTAGGCACTGCGTGATGATGGAAAACTGCAACTACGACCGCTTCGAGATGATGGTGCTCAACATGGTCGAGCAGCAAGTGTTCGGAGAGCTGCTGCACGCACGATGCGGATATCTCCACGATCTGCGGGAGGTCAAGCACGATCTGGAAGGGGAGGGCCTGTGGCGGCGCAACCACTCGATGACCTCCAACGGCGATCTCTACCCGACCCATGGGTTGGGTCCTGTATCGCAGTGCCTCGAAATCAACCGTGGGAACACCTTTGAAACCCTGGTGTCGATGGGCAGCAAGACCCGAGGCCTGCACCTCTACGCCGTCGAGCGCTTTGGTCCCGACAGCCCTCAAGCTGCAGAAACCTTCGCCCTTTCGGACGTCGTCACGACAATGCTGACCACCTCAGGAGGGGAAACTGTAGTGGTCACCCACGACACCAGTTCGCCGCGACCCTACAGCCGCGATTTTCTGATCCAGGGGACCCGCGGGATCGCCCGCAAGCACCCGGAGCCCAGGATCTACATCGAGGGGCGAAGCGATCCGCACCGATGGGATCCGGCCGATGCATACCTCGAGGAGTACGACCATCCCCTGTGGCGCAGGCTGGAGGAGGAGAGCCTGGGAGCGGGCCACGGGGGCATGGATTTCATCGAGGACTATCGACTCATCGATGGGCTGCGCGCGGGTCGGCCGCTCGATTCCGATGTCTACGATGCTGCGATGCTCAGCGCTGTTATCGAGCTCAGCGGGAGGTCGATCGCGCGCGGTGGCGAGGCCATTCGGTTCCCGGATTTCACGCGCGGCGCGTGGCGGCCTCCGCGACAGCTCCAGGTGATGAAAGCTGAGGTGTCGTGAGTCCAGGCCGAGGCTGGATCGAGCGGCTCCGGCCAGATTTTCGCGCCGAGTTTGGTCGAACTGACGCACCTCGCATCGCGGTAGCTCCCGGTCGCGTCAATCTGATCGGCGAGCACACCGACTACAACGATGGTTGGGTGCTGCCGATGGCCATTGATCGATGGGTCGGTGTTGCATGTGCCCCTCGCAACGACGGGGTGCTGCGGGCCCACTCGGTGTTCTTTGACGAGACCCGCGAGCTCTCGATCGACGATCTTGCACCTCCCGGAGGATCCGAATGGATCTCCTTCGTGGCCGGCGTGGCATGGGCCATGAGGTCGTCGGGTCTCGAGGTGGGGGGCGCCGATCTCGTCGTTGACGGCGACGTGCCGCTGGGGTCGGGCCTTTCCTCATCGTCGGCGCTGGTGATGGCTACGACGCTGGCGCTGTGCGAGGTCTCCAGGATCCCGTGGTCTCCGGTCGAGATGGCCCTCCTCGGACATCGGGTCGAAAGCGACTGGGTGGGCGTCAAAGGTGGGGTGATGGATCAATTCACCGCCACCATGGCGCAAGAAGGGCACGCGTTGCTCCTCGACTGCCGGTCGCTGTCGCACAGACCGGTGCGGATCCCGGACGAGACGGTAGTCGTGGTCATGGACACCGGCGCCCCGCGGACCTTGGCCGCCAGCGCGTATAACGAGCGCAGCGCGAGCTGTCGAACAGCGGTCGAGGTTCTCAGAGGGGCGGACCCGACGATTCGTGCCCTCCGCGACGTCGATCTCGTCTTTCTGGAGGCGAACCGAGGCCGGTTGGACGAGACGACGTATCGGCGGGTCCGCCACGTGGTCGAAGAAAACGCGCGCCCCCCGGCGATGGCCGATGCGCTGATTGAAGGGGACCTGACGGCGGCCGGCCGTCTCATGGACGAATCTCACTTCAGCCTGCGGGATCTCTACAAGGTTTCCAGCTTTGAACTCGATCTCTTCACCGGGCTGGCGCGGGAGCACCCGGCGTGCTTCGGCGCGCGTCTCACCGGCGCGGGATTCGGGGGATGCGCCATCGCCCTGGTCTCCGCCGCAGGCGCGGAGGGCTTCATGGCAGCGACGCACTCGCGATACCGCGAGCAGGTGGAGCTGCAGAGCTCGGTCTTCGCCTGCCGACCGGAATCCGGCGCCCGACTCCTTGATTCATAAGCTGGAATTCCAAAAAAACCACAGAGACACGGAGAGCACAGAGTTCAGCACAGAGGGTTTTTCTCTGGGGCGGTCAGCGAGTAATCGCGGTTCTTCCTATCGTGACCTGCCTGCCGTCGAGCGCCAACTAGAGAAAATACTCTTTGACCTTCTCTGTGTCTCTGTGCCTCTGTGGTCTTCGAAAGTCAGGCGAAAATCACATCGCAGTTTAGGAGCCTTGCTCGCTTTTGGCTGCGGCTTGCGGTTTGGGGTGGGCGATCTTCGGCCAAAACTCCGCCCAGTCGAAATTGTCGGGATTCCGGTGGCAGGTGCGGCAGGTTTCTGCGTCGGGGATCCGCCCACCGTTGGCCAGAAATGTCTCGCGGTTCGCCATGACATCCGCCGATGCGTATTCGGAACCGGGACCGTGGCAGGCCTCGCAACCGATGCCCTCCTGGGGTCGATACGAGGGTAGAAAGAGCGCGTCGGGGTTTTGAGAACCGGACACATGGCAGAGGAGGCAGCGGTCGTCGGCCATCGGGTTTTCGAGATCCTGATAGTGGGGGCGGAGCCTGGCAAGGTACAGAGACCAATCCGAGCCGAGCCGCCAGTAGGCGTGGGCGTGACGGCTCCGCATCCAAACGACGTCCTGCTGCCCTTGATCGGCGCCGTTGTGACAGTCCATGCAAACCTTCGAACCCACGTATCGCGGGGCGTTCATCCTGGTGCCGCGGACCGTCCTTCTCAGAAAATCCACCTCGATCGTCGTAATGTCGTCGTTCTTGCTTCCGAGGAAATGCACGCGCCACGGTTCCTGACGGCAGGAGAACTCATCGATGCCGACCGGGATGAGATCATCCGGGGCGAACTCGCGGAGCCGCCGACGGTCCTCTTCGAGCCAAACCTTCATCGTGAATCCGTCTCCGAGGTCATAGATTCCCTCGTACTCCGCGAGCTGGGAAGGATCCACCGGAACGGAACGAGGTCTCTGTTTCCAGCTTTGGCACGCAGTCAGTCCTTCGGAGTCGGTGCGTGTCGGATCGGCGCCGCGGGTCTCGAGAAGATCCAACATCGACTTCTGACCGCTCCGCGCCGCGACGTGCATGGGCGTCCAGCCTTCGTTGGTTGTCGCGTTGGGGTCGGCGCCCGCGTCGAGCAGCAGCTCGGCGACGTCAAAGCATCCTCGGCGGGCGGCCACGTGAAGCGGCGTGCGCCCCCACTGGTTTTTGATGCTGACGTTGGCGCCGGCGTCGAGCAAAAGCTGGACCGCGTCAGGCCGGTCGTGTTCCAAAAAAGACGATGACCATTCGCCACGATTCGCGATCGCGGGGTCCAAATTGATTCACGGGTAGAGATACGGAAGATGGCCCCACCGGTTTGTAGGCTGTACCCTTGGATCGTGATCGGAAGAGTTTCCGTTTGCCTGTTCCTTTGGGCGTGTGTGTCGTGCACCACCGCCTTGTTCCACGAACGTCCAGATTGTTCGGAGGAAGCGATGGCCGAGTGGCAGATTCCGGCGGCCTGGTACGTTCGAAAACTCTCGCCAGAGAAGGCCCAAGAACAGATATTGACTGGTAACCTCGGTGTCGATGCCATCGGGGACCGGTGGCAGGCGCTGCACGCTCAGTGGCGGGACGGCGATCAGTACTGGAGCTACAGACGACCCGAGGAGAGCTGGGTCGTCCATCTTGGGTGGCAGGAAGGCGTGGTGCTCAACCGTGGCTGCCGACAGCTCGGGTTCGTGTCTACAAGCGTGCAGCCGGACGAGGAATCTTCGCGTCCGCGACCGTGACACAGCGTCTCACGGTGGTGAGCTGCGACCGTCACCGCGAGAGAGTGCCTCTCTTTGCATTGTTTGATTCTTTCGCTTGATGGTCAGTTGCATCGTACGGTCAAAAAATGCAAAAAGTGGCACTCGTGTCGTTAATGCGGCAACGCACCTATCATTGGTGGCGTGCGGAGAGTGGTCCCTTTGGCACTTGCATACAGAGCCTTGCCAAGATAGCGTCTTGGGAGCCTATGAATTGCACGGAACCGACAAGATGTTGAGTGCCTACATCGTGACCGGGGAAGGCGCACAGCGCCGAAAGGTCCCTGTGGGAACCTCGCTCATCGTGGGCCGGGCTGCCGACAGCGGCCTGGTGCTCAAGGACACAGCCGCCTCGCGTCGCCACGTCGAGATACGGGCCACTGGCAACGGCTACCTGTGCCGCGATCTGGGAAGCCGAAACGGAACCATCGTCAACGGTTCACCAACCCACATCTGCGAGCTCAACAACGGCGATCGCGTGCTCATCGGTGAAACTCTTCTTCGTTTCGAGCTGGGCCCCGAACCCGCCGACACCGCGGTTCAGGGCAAGACCATCTTTCTGCAGACGGTCCTCGACCCGGCGGGCCGCGAGCAGGAGCCGCCGCCGCCCTCGAGTTCACAGGCGCTGCTCGAAGCCGCCTACACCCTGATGAATGCTCTCGCTTCGAACTTCAACCCGTGTGACCTGGTGGATCGCGTTCTCGAAACCACCACCTCGGCGATCTGCGCCCACCGCGGGGCGATACTCTTTGCCGGGCCGGACGGTCGGTTGGAACCGTGTAGTGTGTGTGGGCATGTGCACACCGTTCACCATGGTAAGAGCGAGCCGGCAAAGGTTGACGAGATCAACATTTCTGAGAGCGTTGCCAATCGGGTGCTCCGCTATGGCGAGAATGTGCTCTACAAATCGGGGTGGGCGAACAACTCGGTAGACCCCAGCGCCAGCATCGCGGCCCTCAATCTGACGTCGATCCTGTGTGTCCCGATTCGTACCCAGAACGAAGTTCTCGGGATTCTCTACATGGATACGGATGTCGCAGACCACGAGTACACCAACGATGATCTCCTGCTCGCGGCCGCTGCGGGGAACAGCGCCGGTCTGGCGCTCGAGAATGCCCGCAACCACCAGATGTTGCTCGAGAAGCAGCGGATGGAGCAGGACATCGAGGCGGCGTGGAACATTCAGGCTGGTTTTTTGGTCAGCGATTGGCCTACCGATGACCCTCGCTTCGAGGTCTACGGTACAACGGTGCCGGCCAAGGTCGTGGGCGGCGACTTCTACGATTTCGCGCGCATCGACGAAAATCGGCTGGGCATGTTGATCGGCGATGTGAGCGGCAAGGGGGTGCCGGCGGCGCTGACCATGGCGCAGCTGCTCACAGAATTCCGTCTCAGCGCTCCGGGGGTGAAGTCTCCGGCCGAATTGCTCGCGAAACTGAACGAGGGTCTGGTCCAGAGGAGCCAACGCGGGATGTTCTGCACTGTCGCCGTGGTGGCGATCGATCTACGAGACGGGAGGTTCCTTGGCGCCAACGCCGGTCATCACCCAATGCTGGTCGCATCCGAAGAGCGGATCGTCAATATCCTCGAGGCCTCGGGCCCACCCATCGGAGTCGTGCCGGGCATCTCCTGGAAGGACGAGACGGGAACGATCGAACCCGGAGAAACGTTGATGTTCTACACCGACGGGATTGTCGAAGCGCGATCGGGGGCGACACGAGCTCCGGGGACGGTTCCGCAGGGCGAATACGGGCTGCAACGCGTTGAGCGTGTCGTGCGCGAGCAGTACCCGACCTCGCCGCGCCACCTCATCGAATCGATCGTCGGTGAGGTGCAGGATTATTGCTCGCCGATGTCACCGCACGACGACTGTACGATGATCGCCTTGAGGTACAACGGCAATGGATCGTGATCTCCGCGTCGAGGTGCGCTCGGATCCGAAGCTTCTCTCCTCGATCCGAAGCCTGGTGCGCAGGTGGGTGGAGTCCTGGGACGTCGACTCGAAAACGGCTGGCGAGGTGGTGTTGGCTATCGACGAGGCGTGCGCAAATGCGATCCGCCACGCCTACGAGGGCCGGCCCGACGGCTGCGTGGAGCTCACGCTTCATGCCGAGGCGGACCACCTCGAGTTCCAGGTCTCGGACGAAGGGGTCCCATGCCCGCCTGAGTGCGCCGAAAGGCGTCCGCTGGGTCCGCCTGACATCGACAATCTGCAGTCCGGCGGCCTCGGAATCCAGCTCATCCACGAGGTTTTCGACGAGGTCGCTTTTTGTCCCGGTAAGAGAGGCGGTAACTGCATCACCATGAAGCTGAGGCGAACGAAGTGAGGAAGGAATGGGCCTGACTATCGACATAGAGCGGTCGTCGGATGAAACGTTGATCCGGGTCGCGGGCGAGGTCGATCTCTACAGCTCGCCCGAGTTGCGCAAAACGATTCTCGCCGCCGTCCCTTCGGTTGAGGCCGGCTTGGCCATCCATCTGAGCGGAGTGACCTATATCGATTCGTCCGGTGTCGCCACGCTGGTCGAGGGGATGCGGAGCGCGCGCGAATATGAGATCGGTTTCGTGCTGGTGGCTCCTTCACCGGCGGTGACGCAGGTGCTCGAACTCGCCCGGCTCGACAGTGTCTTCGAGGTGCGATGACTCACCTCCGCGTCGCCGGGCACGTCGGCCGCTGGACGCTCAACCAGCTTGCCGCGGGCGCGCGGGTTTCGGTCCTGATGGTCGAGACGATGGCGTGGATGGTGGTCGCGCCCATGCGTGGGAAGGGTTTGCGAATCAAGAGTGCGGTCGAGAGCTTCGTCGAATTCGGGGTCCGCTCGCTGCCGATTGTCGGGATGATCTGCTTTCTGGTCGGGGTCATCATCGCCCTCCAGTCGTCCCACACACTCGATAAATGGGGCGCCAACCGTTTCATCGCCACTCTTGTCGCGGTTTCGGCGCTGCGCGAGATGGCGCCGCTGATGTCCGCCGTCATCATCACCGGGCGCAGCGGCTCGGCGATCACCGCCGAGATCGGAACAATGAAGGTGGGCGAGGAGATTGACGCCCTCGAGGTGATGGGCCTCAACCCGGTCAAGTACCTGGTGGTGCCGAAATTCCTGGCCATGCTCGTGGCCGTGCCTTGTGTGACGGTCATCGCCATGTTCATCATGATCTTCGGTGGATTTTTCGCAGCTGTCTTCATAGTGGGTGTCGATCCCTTCGTCTACATCGATGAAACGACGCGATCTCTGGTTGAGAAGGACCTCGTCAACGGCCTTGTCAAGAGCATTTTCTTCGGCATCGCCATCTGCTGGGTCGGCGTTTACCGTGGCCTCCAGGTGGAAGGTGGCGCGGAGGGAGTAGGGAAAAAGACCACATCGTCGGTGGTGACGTCGATCTTTCTGATTATCGTTATTGACCTCGTTTTCACGGTTCTGTTTTACTTTTTGTGATCATGACGGAGCATCGCGAACCGATCATCGTGGTCGAGGACCTGGTCGTCCGGTATGGCGACCGGACCGTGCTCGAAGGGATCAGCTTCGAGGTCCAACAGGGCGAGGTCTTCGTGATTCTCGGCGGCAGCGGTTCCGGCAAGACCACGCTGCTGCGAGCCCTGGTCGGCCTGAAGCAACCGGCCTCCGGCCGAATCCTGATTCGCGGAGAAGACTTCACGGCCATGTCCGATGAACAACGCATCGAGCTTCGCAAGAATATCGGGATGTGTTTCCAGGGTTCGGCGCTTCTGAAATCCCTGTCTCTGGCGGATAACGTGGCGTTGCCGCTCCGCGAGCACACCAAACTCGAGGAGTCGACGATCGACATCATGACCAAGATCAAGCTCGAGCTGGTCGGTTTGGGCGGTTTCGAGGACTACCTGCCTTCGGAGCTGAGCGGAGGCATGAAAAAACGGGCGGGAATCGCCCGCGCGATGGCCATGGACCCCGAGTTCATCTTCTACGACGAGCCGTCGGCCGGTCTCGACCCGATTGTCGCGGCCGGGATTGATCAGCTGATTCGCAAGATGCAGTCGACATTCAAGCTCACTAGCGTCGTCGTGACCCACGAGATGGAAAGCGTCAAGCTGATCGCGGACAGAGTGTGCATGATGGAGCGTGGTCGAGTGGTGGGCATCGGGACACTCGATGACCTGGAGCTTTCCGAGCATCCCTATATCCGGCAGTTTTTCGCTCGCCGGGCGGACGATGACGAGTCCTCGGAATCCGCTTACGCGAAGGCCCTGACCGGGCTCCAGTGAAAAGAGGGAAGATGCCAGCGAAGCAGCACGAATTCACCGCCACCGAAATCAAGGCCGGCCTCTTCGTTCTCGCCAGCCTCGTCATCGTCGCCGGATTCCTCGGTGTCATCAGGGGGTGTCGGCCGAAGGACGACTCGGCGAAGGTCTATTACGCCGCCTTCACCGACATCGGCGGCCTCAACCGGGGAGCGGACGTCCGTTTCGGAGGCGTCCAGGTCGGCCGCGTGACCGCTATCGAGCCCGACCCGGACGACCGGACGAAGATTCGCGTGACGGCCGAGGTCGGGGGACACATTCCGGTCAATCGGGCAAGCGTCGCCTCGATCGAGCAGATCACCCTGACCACGGAAAAGCATCTCGAGATCTCCACCGGCGCCGCGGACCAACCGCTCCTCGCCAGCGGCGACATGATCACGTCTGGCGCGAGCCGAGGGCTCTTCGATATACCGGACCTGGAGGGAGTGACCACCAGGCTACAGACGATGCTCGACGGCATCAACGTTTTGCTGGGAGTCCACGCGGAAGGCGACGGCGTAGACATGGCCGAGGTCCTCGCCTCGCTCAAGACGACCCTCGAAGAGGGCGCGCAGGTCGCGCGGGGTGCGGGAGCTGTGATCGAGGACAACCGGGAAGGAATCGACCAGATCATCACCCGGCTCGCCGCCATCGAGAAGACCGCAACCGAACTCATGTCGCAGCTCAATGCTGTGATCGAGGAAAACCGAGGATCGATACACCAGAGCGTCGGCAACCTTGAGCAGCTCACGGGAGAGCTCAACACACGGGTTGACGAACTGCTGGCCACGCTCCAGACGACCTTTCAATACCTCCAAGATGTGGGCGGTAACAGCAGCGATCTGATGAATGACCAGCGGCCGACAATTGAAGAAATGCTCCTCAACCTCCAGGAGACGACGCGAAACCTGAAGGAGTTTTCACGCATCCTGGCCGACAGGCCCGATGCGCTCATTCGGGGCAAGGGGAAGCAGGGGCGAAAGGACGGGGAGACGAAATGAGGTCGACTCCATTCGTTGGGGTGGCGTTGTGCATGCTCTGTGCGTGTGCTTCGGCGCCGAAGATCGATTACTACACGCTTGGCATGGAGTCGTCCGGCCGGGTCAATACGACCGTCAACCTCTCGGTCGAGCGCCTGCGGACCACCGAGGCACTGGGTCGGAGTCAGATCATGATTCTCGCGTCTCCGACCCGGATCGACTACTACGCCACCGCCCAGTGGGCAGGTTCAGTTGGAGAGCTGGTGCAACAGAAGCTGGCGGCCGAGTTCGGTCCTCCGGTCAACGGCAGGAGGAATCTGGTCGTCTCCGGCACGGTGTTGGCCTGCGAACAGGTGGATGGGCCCAGGGGCGCCGAGGCGCGGGTCAAGCTGGAGATCGTGATTCGCGACGCCAAGGTCTCGAGGTATCAGTCGCCGGTGCTCGAAAAGTCCTATGAGGCGACCCGGCCGGGTGCCGGCACGAACGCTGGATCGGTGGTCTCTGAGCTTTCGCGTTGCATCGAGGATATCGCTGCGGAGATCGCCGTGGACGTTTCGTCACTTTGAGCTTTTCTATCGCCAGATTCAACCGGTCCGATAGAAGCACCACGGGGCCACGGAAACACAGAGAGGGACACAGAGAAATACCGAGAGTTTGGCGCTAGCGTGAGCTCCGAAGGCATCAACCGGGCAGCGACTTCGACTTCATCAGATTGTCTTCCATCATCTTGAGCTCGTCGATTCCCGAAATGATGATCTCGGGGTCGACCTGCAACATTTCCGCGGCCGCCTTGGCCCGGTATTCGATATTCGACAGCACATATTTGATGCAGTTCAACCGCGCCAGCTTCTTCACATCCGAGCGAACGATCGTCCACGGCGCGCGTGTGCGATTGCTTTCAGACAGCATCTGAAACTTCTTGACCGTGTACTGGTCCCAGAGATCCTGGGCCTTTTCGTCCACTGCGGAGATCTTGTACTGTCTGAGCAGATCGCCGTGGCGTGATTTGAATCGACGGAGCTGTTCCTTCTTCGACACCGAGAAATAGAACTTGAACAGCTTGATGCCGTCCTTGACCAACATTTGCTCGAACAGCGGTACGTCCTTCAGGAATCGCTTGTTCTCCTCGTCTGTGCAGAAACCCATGATCGGCTCGACCATCGCGCGGTTGTACCAGGAGCGATCGAAGAAGACGACCTCTCCGGCCGCTGGCAGGTGTTCGACGTATCGCTGGAAGTACCACTGGGTGCGTTCCTTGTCGCTCGGCTTTTCGAGCGCGACCACGCGTGCGCCGCGGGGGTTCATGTGCTCGGTGAAGCGCTTGATGGTGCCGCCTTTTCCGGCCGCGTCGCGTCCCTCGAAGAGCATCACGATCCTCATGCCGTCGGCCCGGACCTGGGACTGCATCTTCATCAGCTCGGTCTGAAGGAGGTGGAGCTCCTGCTCGTAATCGAGGGTTGCCTTCTTCACCCATACCGACACCCGGTCGCTGTTCTTCTTCTTGTCGCTGTTTTTGAGGGCCGTGTGCTCGCGCAGCTTCACCTCTTTCGGTCCTCGTGAGGCCGCCGACGGAGGGGGTTTCGAGCGTCCGCCAGTCTTCTTCGCCATCTTTTTCACCATTTCCTCATGGCCATCAGTATACGGCGAAGGGCCGGATCAGCGAATGAACTTGCCGTGTTTCCGTTTTTGCTTCTGCATGATCTTGAGCTCGCGGTCGCCACGGATGACGATGTCCGGGTTCGGGCTGAAATCGAGGGTCCGGCTGCGCCCGGTGTACTTGATCTGGCGCAGAATGAGCTTGATGGTTTCGAGCCGTGCGAGCGCCTTGTCGTCGGAGCGGATGACAAACCATGGTGTCGTCGGTGTATGAGTCTTCTTCAAAACCTTGTACTTCATTTTGGTGAAATCGTCCCACAGCTCCTGGGCCTGGAGGTCGACCTCGCTCAGCTTCCACTGCCGCAAGGGATCGTTCTTTCGACGCTTGAAGCGGAGCGACTGCTCCTGTTTGGAGACCGAGAAATAGAGCTTGATGAGTGTGGTCCTGTTGTCAGCGATGATTCGCTCTTCGTAACCGACCACTTTGTCCATGAAACGCTTGTACTGCGCCTTCGAGCAGAATCCCATGACCGGTTCGACCAGGGCGCGGTTGTACCAGCTACGGTCGAAGAGGACGATCTCGCCGGCGTGCGGCAGGTGCTCGATATAGCGCTTCATGTGCAGCTCGGTGCGCTGGGTCTCAGTCGGCTTGCCGAGCGCGATCACCCGGTATCGTTTTTCGTTCATGTACCGCACCACGCGGCGAATGGTGCCGCCCTTGCCGGATGCGTCGCGACCGTCGAAGAGGATGATCGCCTTTCTGTCGGTGCGTTCGAGGTGCTGCTGGAGCTTGATCAGCTCGGCCTGGTAGGGCTTGAGGATCTCGGACCGGAAGTACTTGGTGAGCGCCGCTTCAGTGAGCTCTCTCCGGTCCTTCTTTTTCAAGCCCTCCTGCACCGCCCGGATCTGCCCGATAACGCCGGCGTCCTCATCCGGCGGCTCGACACGCTCCACGACCGCACGGATCCGGGAGGTGGAGCCCTCGAACACCTCCGGCTCGCTTGCGACGCCGCGTTTCTTGGTTTTGGCAGCCATACGTTGATCCTCCGGGCGAAAGCGAGAATATTGCCGCTCAGTATAGATCAACCGGCATTTCTGTCGAGCGCTCCAGCAGCGATCGAGAGAAGGAGCAACAGACGCCTTCGACGACCCCTTACAATGATTCCATGAGGGGTCGAGCTCTTTTCATGAAACGATGGCTGATCGTCCTCTGCGTCACCGCCGCGTCAGCTGCCGTTCAGGGTTGCGCCAGCAGCCGACGCGGCGTCGAACCTTCGCTGGTGCCGCGCGGATGGCCGGTCCCTTACGACATTGCGGTGATCACCTCGCCCTTCGGCGCTCCCCGCGGGCGGTCCCGCCACGAGGGTCTCGATCTGTCGGCTCCGAAGGGGACGAAGGTCAGGGCGACGGCGGACGGACGGGTGACCTATGCCGGTCGATCGGGAGATTACGGCCGCCTCGTCGTTGTCGAACATGGGGGCGGGTACCAGACGCGTTACGCCCACCTCAAGAGTATCGAGGTCAAGAAGGGCAAGAAACTCAAACGCGGTGCGGTCGTCGGAACGGTCGGCAAAAGCGGCGATGCGACGGGCTTTCATCTTCACTACGAGGTTCGCCTGCAGGGAACGCCGGTCAATCCGATGTCATACCTGTGACAATCTTGCCGGAAAATGATGCTGAATGCCTGGGGTTTTTGCCGTCGCGGCGGCATCGGCGTCACCTTCTCGAGGTCTGCGAGGGGCGGCTCGGCGAGAACCGCCGATTCTCCCGTCCCTAATCGTGCTAGATTTCACGAGGGTTTTTGTCGATGCAAACGCTGCGGCTTGAGGCCTCGCGGCTGAGTGAGCTCATACGACGACTGATGGGATGGGGACCGGTGTGGGCGCCGGTGGAAAAGGCTCCAGGAGTCTTCAGTCTGGAGATCCTGGAGGATGTCGAAAAGGCCAGACCCGACGCCCTGCGAACAGTGGTCCCGTTCAAGAAGCTCCTCCTCCCGCCGAGCTTCACCATGGTCAGGGGCGACTTCGGCAATGCCGATCTGAGCGAGGTTTTCCACGCCCGAGGACCCCAGGTGTTGTTTGGCGCTCACGCCTGTGACGTCCATGCCCTGAAAATCCTCGATCTCCTTTACCTGACCGACTATGTCGACCCGTACTATGAGGCGAACCGAGAGACGCTCCTGGTGGTCGGCTTCGGATGCTGGCCCGATGACAAGTGCTTCTGCGACTCGCTGGGGACATCGACCGTGGACGATGGCTTCGACCTCGCGCTGACCCCACTCGAGGGACGATTCCTGGTCACCGTTGCGACCTCGAAGGGCGATGACGTGGTTCGAACCTGCCGGGACCTCTTCGATCCTGCCTCCTCTGACGACATCCGTGACTACCTGGCCCGCCTCCGGGAGCGGAGAGACGCTTTCCAGTTGCAGCTCGACGTGTCGGACCTGCCCTACGTTCTGGAGCTTAAGAAGGAGGACCCGGTCTGGGACGAGCTGGCCCGCAAGTGCCTGTGCTGCGGCTCGTGCTCGATGGTCTGTCCCACCTGCTCGTGCTTCAACGTGGCCGACAGGATCGAATCAGACGGCACGGCGTCTCGTGTCCGCTCCTGGGACTCCTGTCTCTACCGCGACTATGCGGTGGTGGCCGGGGGCCACAACTTCCGCGCTGATCGCGGAGACAGGGTGCGCACCCGGTACTACCACAAGCAGGACGCCTTCGTGCGCGAGTTCGGCATGCCGTCGTGCGTCGGTTGCGGCCGCTGCATCGAGAACTGCCCGACCGGCATCCACGTCGTCGAGGTCTTTCAGCACGTGCGGGGTGATCTGTGACCGCCGAACCCCGTTCCGACGTCAGGTGCGGCGGAGCCTCCGTTAGCGAGCTGGCTACCGGCTCGAACCCCTACCTTCCGGCTCCGGCGCGCATTTTGCGGATTACCGAGCTGGTACCCGACACCCGCCTCTTCGAGCTGCGCTTTGAAGACTCCTCGCTTGCCACCGGCTTCGGCTATCGACCGGGGCAGTTCGTCGAGCTGTCGGTGCTTGGAGTGGGGGAGGCGCCCTTCTCGCTGCCATCCTCGCCGACCCGCCGCGGGAGCTTTGAGCTCGGTATTCGACGGGCCGGCGTCCTCACTGGTTTTCTCTTCGACCACGTCGGCGAGGGAGATTCGGTCGGCATCCGCGGACCCCTCGGCAACGGGTTTCCGGTGGAGCGATTCGGGGGTGCGGACCTGCTGCTCGTTGCTGGTGGGCTTGGGATGGTCCCACTGAGGGGGCTCCTCCGGTATCTGGTGGACACGCGCGATGACTTCGGCCGGGTGGTCCTGGCCTACGGAAGTCGCGATCCGAGGCGGGTGCTGTTCCGCGACGAGCTCGAGCTGCTGGCGCGTCGTGGCGATGCCGAGATTCTCCTGGCGGTCGACGACACCTGCGGCGTTGCCTGGAATGGCCGGCGCGGCGTCGTGACCGAGCTCCTCGACGAGGTGAAGCTCGATCCCGCCCGCACCTTTGCGGTCGCCTGCGGTCCACCGGTGTTCTACAAGTTCGTCCTCGACAAGCTGGTCGCCTCGGGTTTCGGCAAGGACCGGATCTTTCTGAGCCTCGAACGCCGCATGGAGTGCGGCATTGGTAAATGCGGGCACTGCGCCGTCGGATACACCTTCACCTGTCTGCACGGGCCCGTGTTCAGCTACTGGGACGCCATCAACCTGCCGGAGCTCATCTACGAATGAAGGACATGGCTTCGAAACCGAGAGTCGGCATCTTCGGCCTCACCGGCTGCGCCGGGGACCAGCTGCAGATTCTCAACTGCGAGGACCGACTCCTCGATCTGGCCCGCGACCTCGACATCGTCGACTGGGTCATGGTGAAGACGGACAACGACCATGACTGCGCGCTGAACATCGCGTTCGTCGAAGGCGTGGTGGCGACCGAGCGCGATCTGGAATCCCTGAGGGCAGTCCGTCGACGCGCCGGTATCCTGGTGGCGCTCGGAACCTGCGCCGTGTGGGGCGGTCTGCCGGCGATGCGGAACAGCCTCTCCAAAGAGGCTCTGGGGCGGGAGACTGGATGCGGCGCCGACGGTGGTATCGAGATCGAGGAGGCGCGGCCCGCCGCCGATTTCGTTCCGTTCGATTTTCTCCTGCCCGGTTGTCCCATCGAGCGCGGCGAATTCCTGGCCCTGGTGCGCGCCCTGCTCGCGGGCACCACTCCCGAGCTTCCCGCAGTCCCGGTGTGCTGGGAGTGCAAAACCCGCGAGCTTCCGTGCCGGGTGATCTTCAACCACGAGGTGTGCTGCGGCGCCATGACACGCGGCGGTTGCGGCGCGCGGTGTCCGGGCCACGGTGTCGCGTGCGCGGGTTGCCGCGGTCCGGTGGAGGAGCCCAACTACGACGCCAACGTCGCCATGTTCGCGGACCGGGGCCTGTCGTGGCAGGACATTGCCGCGCGAATGCGGGTATTCTCGGCGCCGGTGTGGATGACAATGGGCCTGGAACGTGAGGCGAGGAGGGGCGGTAATGATTAGAACCGTCACCATTCCCCACCTCGGCAGGGTAGAGGGCCACGGTGGGATCCGGGTTGCGCTCGCGGACATGAGCGTGACCGATGTCAACATGGACATCCACGAGGGCAGCCGGTATTACGAGAAGCTTCTCGTGGGCAAACACTTCCGCGACGTACAGGGCATCATCACCCGCGTCTGCGCCATCTGCTCGGCCGACCACACGGTGGTGGCTTTGTCGGCGCTCGAAAGCGCGCTCGACGTGCACGAGAGTGAGCGCACTTCGGTGCTGCGGGGACTCCTGCTGCATGGGGCGGCCGTCGAGAGCCACGCGCTTCACGTCTTCGCCCTCGCGCTGCCGGACTTTCTTGGTTTCGATTCCGTCATGGCGATGGCTCAGCGTTATCCCGACGAGGTCGCCTTCGCCCTGCGGCTGAAACAGCTTGGCAATCACATCCAATCGGTCGTCGGCGGACGCGCGGTGCATCCCATCAACACGTTGATTGGTGGTTTTGGAAAGCTCCCGGACCATCAAACGATCGCGTCTCTCCGACGTGATCTCCTGGAAGTCATCGGTCCCCTGATGGGCGCCATAGAGCTTGTGTCATCGATTGAGGTTCCCGACTGGGCCGCCCGGCCGACCCTGTTTGTCGCGCTCCGCCCGACGAGGGATGGTTTCGGATACCGCGGCGAGTCAATCTGCACATCCGGTGGTGCAGAGTTCCCGGTGGAGGGATACCGTGAGGCGGTGCGCGAGTTCTCCGTTGAGCACTCTCACGCGCGCCACGCTGCCCTCGAGTCCGGCGAGACCTACATGGTGGGTTCGCTTGCCCGCCTCGCGCTGTGGGGTGACCGCCTCTGTGGTCGTGCAGCGCAGGTTTACGCCGAGCTGTTTCCAGACCGCGGCGTCGACAACGTGCTGCTCAACACCCGCGCCCAGTTGGTAGAGACCGTGTACAGCTTGGAATCGGCAATCGAGTGTTGTGAAGTCCTCCTCGGCTTTGATGATGCGGAGACAGAACAGCAGGAGATCGTGGGCCGAGCCGGAAGAGGAGTGGCGGCGATCGAGGCGCCGCGGGGTACTCTCATCCACGAGTACGAGCTCGATGATAACGGCAGGGTGTCGGCGGCAAACGTGGTTACGCCGACTGCCCAGAATCTGGCCAACCTCGAGCGCGATCTCCGCAGCTCGGGCGACCATTTGCTGCGAGAAACCGCCGCCTCGGATGCAGAGTTGAAGCGGGGCTTCGAGATGATAGCGCGCGCCTATGATCCGTGCATCTCGTGCTCGGTTCACGTAATGCGGGTAGAGGACTCGGCTGATGACCGGGCGTGAAACCGGGCCACTCTCGTCGGGCACCTCCGTGCCTGCAGAGATTCTGATCGTCGGACTGGGCAATCCTCTGATGGGTGACGACGGGATCGGGCATGCGGTCGTCGAGCGGCTCGAGCGAATCGGACCGCCGCCCGGGGTTCGCGTCGGTGCGCTGGCCGGCGACGTCCTCGGTTTGGCTGACCTGTGGGCGGGAGAGCCGAATGTGTGGCTCGTGGACGCTGTGGAAGGCGGGTCCACGGCCGGATGTCTCCAGGTCATCGAAGACAAGGATCTCCTGGCTCTTCCCGCGGGGGACCTCTCGATCCATCACCTGAGCGTGTCCGAGACTCTCCGCTGGTTGCTGCACGGAAGGCCGGAGATGGCGGCGATCCGTTTTCGGTTGTACGGCATCGAAATCGGCGCTCTCTGGCCGGAGCTCGGTTTGAGTTCGGTCGTCGAAAAAGCCGTGGACCGCCTCGCTGACGAACTGCTCGCAGCGACCTCGGCCTTAACCGCGCTGGAAATCTGAAACCCTGTCTCTTGCCTCAGAGGGGTATCACGGGTACGGTGCTCACCTGAAGCGCCAGCCGGATTCGCGGGTTGAACGCTGGCGACTCCACCCGGAGCGATAGATGACGCACGACAACAAGCTCGGCACCTTCATCGGTGTGTTCACGCCGACGATTCTGACGATTCTCGGCGTCATCATGTACCTGCGTTTCGGCTGGCTGGTCGGACACCTCGGCCTCATTCGTATCATCCTCGTCGTCGTGCTGGCGAATGCCATCACCTTCATCACCACCCTCGCGTTCTCGGCGGTGGCGACCAACGCCAGGGTCGGCGTCGGAGGGGCCTACTTCATCATCTCGCGCAGCCTCGGTCTCGAGCTCGGCGGCGCCATCGGTGTGCCACTCTTCCTTTCGCAGACGTTTTCGGTGACCCTGTATGCCTACGGTCTCGCCGAGTCGTTCCGATTCGTGTGGCCAGATCTGCCCTTGATGCCGGTGACCCTGTTCGTGGTGGTCGCGGTCGGGATCCTCGCCGTCACCGGCGCCGAGCGGGCCCTCCGTGCGCAGGTCGTGCTGATGGGTTTTGTCGTGCTGTCGCTGATAGCCCTTGCCATCGGCGCGTTTGTTCGCTCTCCCGGCGCAGAGGTCGTTCTCAACCCACCGACCGGCGACGTCGGTTTTTGGGCTGGTTTTGCGGTTTTCTTCCCGGCGGTGACCGGGGTGATGGCGGGGCTTGGACTCTCCGGGGACCTGCGCGATCCCGGCAAGTCGATTCCCCTCGGGTCGATCGCCGCGGTCGCCACGGGCTTCCTGGTCTACCTGCTGATACCTTTCCTTCTCTCGCTGGGAGCGGACCCATCCGATCTGCGGGATGACCCGATGGTGTGGTCGCGGATCGCGGTCCTTGGTCCGTGGCTGGTCCTCCCGGGTCTCTGGTCGGCGATCTTCTCGTCCGCGGTTGGATCGATTTTGGCGGCGCCGCGAACTCTGCAGGCGCTGGCTCGGGACGGCATCGCACCTCGATTCCTGTGGCGGCCGAGGGGAGATTCCCGGGAGCTGCTGCCGGGAATGGTGGTTGCGCTGCTGATTGCGGTCGGCGCGGTTTTTCTGGGCAATCTCAACGCAGTGGCGGCGGTAGTCTCCATGTTCTTCCTCACCGTCTACGGCACCGTCAATCTCGTGGCCGCGTTCGAGGTTCTGAGCGGCGACCCATCGTGGCGCCCGAAGATCAATGTGCCGTGGCCCATCGCCCTCGCCGGCGGCATCGCCTGCATGATCGTGATGGTCCTCATCAGTCCGGTCGCGGGCCTGCTCGCGCTCGTGGCCGAGTTCTCACTCTGGATGTACCTGTCGCGCAGGGCGCAGAAGGCGCGCTGGGGGGACGCTCGGCGCGGGCTGTATGAGGCGCTCATCCGATGGGCCCTGATCCGGCTCAGCGAGCGGCCGATGAGCGCGCGCAACTGGCGGCCACACATCCTGGCGTTCGTGGTCGACCCACTCCAGGAGCTGGATCTCATCCGCTTCGGTAATTGGTTCAGCCAGGGTCGGGGCGTGGTGACGGTGTGCAACCTGGTGGTGGGGGATCTCTTGAGCGCCGATCTCGACATCGCGGGTCGCAGAAAAAGGATCAAAGAGGTGATCGATGCCGAGGACATCGTGGTCTTTCCGGAGGTCGATGCCGTCAACAATGTAGTCGAGGGTATCGTTGATGTGAGCCAGGCCAACGGCATGGCGGGGATGTCGAGCAACACGGTGCTGCTCGGATGGCCGGAGTCGACGGCCTTGCGGGCCGAGTTTCTCCGCGTCATGCGACGACTCGAACGCCTCAAGAAGTCCTTCGTGCTCGGCAGGATCCGACCGAAGTACATGTTCCGGCGGGAGAACCCGAAGATTCACGTGTGGTGGGGCGGTCTGGAGCGTAATGGTGATCTCTTGCTGCTGCTCGCACACCTCCTCAACTCGAACCCCGAATGGCGCGGTGCGACGGTCGAGGTGATGAGCATCGCGTCGTCCGAGCTGATGAAGACCCGCACCGAAACTTATCTCGAACAGTTGATGCCCGAGATCCGTATCGAGGCCGAGGTGCGCGTCGTGCTCAAACCGAAGGACGAATCGGTCATCGAGACAATCCACCGTGAAAGCGCGGACGCAGCAGCGGTCTTCCTCGGGCTCGAGGTGCCGGAGATCGGCGACGAAGAGGCCTATGCGGAGCGGATCGAGCGCCTCGCCGGAGACCTGCCCGTTGTGTTCTTCGTCAAGAATTCGAGTCTCTTTGTCGGTGAGCTGCTGGAAGCCGCCGAGGCCGTAACCGAAGGCGAGGAGGACGAAGAGGGCGAAGATGACGCGGGCGACGCTCGTTCATCGGGTGACCCCCTGCCCCTGCCGGAGTAGCGTGGTGGCGCTCCCCTCGGATCCGCCTGTCCGACAGAAAACTGCCCACAGATCACAGAGAAAACTCCCTGCGGATATCTCCGTGATCGGTGGGTAGTTCTCAATAACCTCGCTCGGGGTCGACGACGGAGAGCAACGGCTCACCGGCAACGAAGCGTCGCAGGTTTTCGCGGTACAGCAACCACCGGCGCTCGCGGCCGATATCCGATCGCGCTGCATAGTGTGGCGTGATGATGAGGTTGGGGGCCTTCCACAAGGGGTGGCCCTGGGGTAGCGGCTCGGGATCCGTGACGTCGAGGCCGGCACCCGCGATGTGACCTTTCTCGAGGGCTGCGACCAGGGCGTTGGTGTCGACCGTGCCGCCCCGACCGACGTTTATGAAAAATGCCGACGGTTTCATGACGTCGAAGAGCGCCGCGTCAAAGATTTTGGCGGTGTCGGGCGTCATCGGCAGGCAGTTGACGACCACGTCGGCTTCGGCGGCAAATGCCCTGAGATCTTCGGTGAGCCCGACCCGGTCGACAAAGGGAGGCCCGCTGCGTCGGCTCGAGCGGATTCCCGTCACCCGCATCTCGGCCGCGGAAGCGAGGCGCGCGACCTCGGTACCGATGCCGCCGAGTCCGACCACCAATATCGTCTTGCCGCGTAGCCGTTGGAGTGGCGCGGTGGACACGATCTCGGATCGCCTCCAGGTCATGCTGTTCTGCGCAGTGACCGCGTCACCGAGGCCCCGCGCAAGGGCGCGCGCAAGCGCCATGACGTGTTCGGCGATCTCGGGGGAGGCGAGCTTCTGGCCGTTGGTGAGAACGACCTCTCCGTTGGCGAGGCGCGGGATATCGAGATAGCGTTCGACACCGGCCCCTCCGACCTGGACCCAACGGATGTTCGACCCTGCGGCAAGGAAGTCGGGCGTTGCCTGACCGATGACGGCGTCAGCATCGGCGATGTCACTCATCGCCTCATGGTCGGAAGAAAAAGGGATGATTTGGACGTCCGGTGCCACGATCTGGAGGAGGGGCAACCGCTCCGGCCAGTCGTCGAGCCACAGGACCTTTCGCGGCCGCGTCCACCCGGTGTCCGCCTTCGTCGGCGATCTTCCCTCGCGCAGCCCTCGGCGTTCCACGAGTTCCCAGGGGGTGCGCAGGCCGCCCACCTCGGCGATCATCGCCTCAACTGTCACTGCAACAGCTCGAGGATCCTCGTTGCGCCATTCGACAAACCAGTCCATTGTCGCGCTCTGTGTTATCTCATTTGCGGAGCTGCCCGCGAGGAGACCGCTCTCGACCGTTTCGCGGAGCGCGTTCAATCGATCGATCTGGCTTTTCAGCAGCTCGGCGCCGCCCGAGTGGCCGTGACCAGGGATCACCACCTCCGGACCGAGACCGTGGAGCCGCTCGAGGGCGTTGATCCACGACACGAGGTCGGTGTCCATGGTTGCCTCGACGCGGTCGGCGCTCGTCACGCGACCTGTGATCAAGATGCGCTCTTTGGGCAGCCACACGGCGGCATCTCCGGCGGTTGCGCACCGCCCGAGGTCGAAGAACACCACCTCGCGGTCGGAAGCCGTGAGCGTGAAGCCCGAGCTGAAAACGACCGCCGCGGACAACGCGGCCACGTCGGTCCGGGGCCTCGACTCGGGCCACAACTCGATTGCGGTGCCGGTTTGGGTGTCCGCGACCGCATCTGTCGTGAGCCGGTATCGGGGGGCCGGTTCGGTTTGTGAGGCGCGGAGGTAGTTGACGGCAAGCAGGTCGGCCCCGACCTGAATCGTGACGCGATTCCGACCGGTAGCCTCGTCGACCGACACTGTCGCGCCCGTGGGTATCCCGTGCTCGACCGCCAGGGTGGAATCGGCGAAACCGAAAATTGGAGCATACAAGAACAGAACGGCCGCGAAGAAGCGAAGGCTCCATCGGATTTTGTCTGGGTCATTCATGAGGCAGATCATAACCGGGTTCACGGTGGTGAGGTTGCCTGGACACGAAAGAAGGGTGAAGATGATATCTGAGGATGGCACCATTGAGCGAGATCGGACAACCCGCACGAACGACATCGGCTTTCAGGCGCCGGCGCCGTTGGCCGCGACGAATCCTGAAGTTCCTGACCTTCGTGGTGGTGTTGCTTGGGATCGGCGCGGGAGTCCTCTACTGGTCCTCTGACTGGGGGGCAACGTTTGGTGGAACGATCGACGGCGAACGGCTCTCGCGCGTCAACGCCAGCCCCAATTTCTCTGACAGGAGGGCCCGGAACACGGTTGAAACATCTCTCGGATCGACCGATGTGTGGGAGTTTCTTGTCGAGTATTTCCGCGGTGCCAAGGATCGTAAGCCGCCGCAACCGGTACCGATAGTGGTTGTCGATCCAGCTTCTCTGTACTCGATCCGCAGTCAGGGCGTTCGCTTTATCTGGCTTGGTCACTCCACTGTCTACCTCGAGGTAGACGGCACCCGGGTACTGATCGATCCGGTCTGGTCCGAACGGGCATCTCCATTCAAGATCCTGGGGCCCAAACGATCCCATCCGGTGCCGATCGCGGTCGCGGACCTCCCGCCCATCGACGTGGTCGTCATTTCGCACGATCACTACGACCATCTCGATCCGGCAGTCATTCGTGAACTGGCGCCACAGGGAGTCCGATTCGCGGTGCCGCTTGGCGTCGGCGCTGACCTCGAGGCGTGGGGGGTTGCCACCGAACAGATCATCGAACTCGACTGGTGGGAAGGCTCGACGGTCGGGTCACTGGCGCTGGTCGAGACTCCCGCCAGGCATTTCTCGGGTTGGCACATCAGCGATAGGGACCGCACCCTCTGGGCATCGTGGACCCTCGTGGGCCCGAAGTCACGGGTGTTCTATAGCGGCGACACGGGGTGGCTCGACGAATTCGAAAGGATCGGCAGCAAATACGGGCCCTTCGACCTCACCATTATCAAGTGCGGCGCCTACGGCGAAGGTTGGCCCGATATCCACATCAACGGCATCCAGGCGGTCGAGGCCGACAAACTGCTCAAGGGCCGTCGCATGTTGCCGGTCCATTGGCTGACCTTCGATCTTGCCCTCCACCCGTGGGACGAACCGATCCGCCAGGTTGTCGAAACCGGAGCCGAGCTGGGTGTCGAGGTGGTGACACCATGGGTCGGCCAGTTGATCGATCTTGACGGCCCTGTGGCCACCGAGCGGTGGTGGGAGCAGCTCGACTGAGGGACCGCGTTGCTGCGCTCCCGAACATACGCGGGATTACTTCTTTTTGAACACCGCTCGCCAACCCGTGGCGTGGGGGACCGGGTGGAGGCGGAGCGAAGCACCGCGAAAGCTCTCGTGGGCGGGTTCGCTGACGTAGAGCAGAGCAGGGTCGATTGACCGCGCGAGCTGCAGCATTTTCGGCGCCCGGCGTCGGGGCGTCACCGCGTAGACTAGGCTGACGGGCCCGTTGGGCCCCTCGCCGTCGAATACGGCAACGTCATGGCCGTCGTCTCGAATGGTGCGGGCGATTTCGGAACCGTGGGTGTTGGAGATGATCCGGACAACGGCGGTGCCCATCGCCAGCCTGCGCTCGACCAGGATTCCGACTGCATTGCCGGCCGCGAATCCTCCGGCGAAGGCGAGGGCCAGGTACATGCTCTCGTTGATGCGGGAGATGACCTGGCTGACGGCGAGAATCCAGATCATGACCTCGAAGAATCCGAGGGCGACCGCCAACGCGAGGTAGCCCTTGACAATCGACAACGTGCGCACCGTGCCCAGGGTCACGTCGCAAATCCTGAGCGCAAAGATCAGGATGCACAAGAGCCAGATCGGGATCGTCGCTATCCACTCCATCAGGGGCTCCTCTGCGTCTTTTTGATCACCACCACCGTCACATCGTCCGTCAGGGGTGCGAAGGAGAGGACGCGGTCAAGCACGGCTTCGTAGATTTCTTGCACCGTTCGACCTTTGGCGCCGCGAATCGTCGCCTCGAGCTCGCCTGGGACGAACGTCCGCTCGTCCTCAACGGCGTGCTCGCTGAGGCCGTCGGTGTAAAGAACGAGGATATCTCCGACTCCCAGCAAGTTGACCTCGTTGACCGTGTAACGTGGTTTGTAGCCGATCGGGCCCAGGTTCTTCGCGATGTCGACGTCTTCCTCTGAGGGCATGATCCCGAGGGGGGTGAAGGAGACCAGCCGGTCTGGAGAAAGGGTGACGAAGCGGTCGTACTCCGCCGAGAAGACGAGAGGCGGCGGACCACCGGCGGAGAGGAAGCGGAACATACCCGTGCTCGAGATCTCGCCGTAAATGAGGGTGATGTACTTCTTGAACGAAAGTGAGTTGAAAAAACGGGTGTTGAGGGTCTCGAACAACGTCGTTGTGACCTCGCCGTATCGATCGAGCTCGTACAGTACACCGGTCAGGAAGGCCTGGTGGAGCATGGCCGCCGCCAAAGCGTCGGTGATCTGATGCCCCGAGACGTCTCCAACCAGAATGCCGAGGCGATCGCGGTTCTCGCCCAACCTCGCGGCAATCTCCGTGTTGCCTGCCTCGACGGCGGCGCGGATCCTGCGTTCGAGGTCGTAGCGCCGTTCGAACTCGACATAGATGATGTGGTCGCCGCCGGCGGCGCCGTTGAGAAAGACCGAGTCCCCGTAGACCTCGACCTGGCCGATCCGTATGCCGGGGCGTGGTGGACCGATCAACCGCACGGTCCGAACGAAGTTCTCGATTTCCGAGCAGCAGGGTTCTGGCGGGGCGATGTTACCGTGGTTTTTGATCGTCATCATGTGCATCCGTTTCTGGGGCGTCCGCGGTCGACCGAATTGGGGCCCGGCGGCACGTCATACTGCACCATATTCTGTTGCAGTTCAACGAAAAAGTGAGAGGATGTCTCGGCCCGTGAGAGGTTCGGGAGAAAAGAGGCCGGCGCGTGGGCGAAATCATCTGGAGGCTCGACAGAGGAGTGGGGCCGGTCGTGGCGACAGCGATCCACGACGGGCACGCCGTGCGCGACGAGGTCATGCCCTACATGGCCCTCGACGAGGCCTCACGTCTGCGCGAGGAAGACCCGTTCACCGGGCTTTGGACAGTCGTCGCGCCGTCCCGGGTGCTGGGGCTCCGCTCGCGCTTCGAGGTGGATCTCAACCGCCCGCGCGAAACGGCGGTCTACCGGACGCCGGATGACGCCTGGGGTCTCGAGGTATGGGGTGAGGTCCCTCCCGACGACGTGATCGAGAGATCGCTGGTTGCCTACGATGGGTTCTTCGGCGCGCTCGAGCGCCTGTACCGTGGGCTCGCGAGTCGATACGGGAGGTTTCTGGTCCTCGACCTGCATTCTTACAACCACAGGCGTGAGGGCTCTGACGGTCCGCCGGCCGACCCTTCGGAGAACCCACAGGTCAACATCGGTACCGGCACGATGGTCGATCGGGGTCGCTGGGCTCGATTGATCGATCGCTTCATCGACGACCTCGCCGGATACGACTTCCCGGGCGGCGCCCTCGATGTGCGCGAGAACGTCCGTTTCCGGGGCGGCGCCTGTGCCGCCTGGACCCACCGGACTTTTCCGAATGCGGCGTGCGTGCTATCGATCGAGGTCAAGAAATTCTTCATGGACGAGTGGACCGGCGAACCGGACGAGAAGCTGGTCGATGCAATCGGCGACGCTCTCCGCCCGGCCGTCGCCGGCGCCTTGGAGGAGCTGGAGCACAGGTGAGCCGACTCGACGCCGACACGGTGCCGCAACGACTGATCCGGGTGGTGCGTGCCCGACTCTCAGAAGGCAAGCGTGTGCGCCGCACCCTGCCGGAGTGGGGCCGGCTGGCGGTGGATCGTCCGTTGCCATTCTTGTGCGTGTATCGCCGTCCGACCCGGAAACCGGACAACGGCGCCTTTCGGCTCGTCACCAGCGAGGCCTCGTACCTGACCTGTTCGGCGTCGCGACTCCAGCGCGATGGGGTCGGTCGACTGGCGGCCGCGGTAGCGGAGACCCAGACCGAGACCTTTGGTGGATTCCTGATCGTGGAGGTGTGGACCGGGAAACCAACCGTTATCCCGGATGAGGCTTCAGTCGGTCTGTTGCGCCCGTCTTTCCGGGTTTTCGAGCCGCGGGGCAACGGTCATGAGTCGCTGACGGACAGCCTCGAGGAGGCCCTCCGCCGCATCAAGCTCGGCCGGCGGCGGGCGACGGTTACCACAGTCAAGAGCGCGCGGCGTTGGCCGCGCGGGCTTCAACCGATCATGCCGGTCGCTGAAATCGAGCGGATCGGCTGTCTTTACTACGGTCTCGAGGTCACACCGATCTTTCGCGATCCGGAGAGCGGGGAGGCCTATCCGCGGGTTTTGAACGAGCTGCGGCGCAGGCTGTCGGTCGCCCTTCGCCGATTCTTCTACGATTTTGCGAGGTCCCGAACCACCGCAGACCCGGCCCATTTCCATGTTCTCGGACGCCGGGCCGTGGTCAAGGCGGTGTGGGAGGTCGACGCCATGCTCGCGGAGGCGTCGGAGTCGTACGAGTTCCTCCTCTCACTGACCCCGGTCAACGGCGAGCAGGCGTGGCATGAGTTCGAGCGCAAGCGATTCGAGCGCACGCCGGCCTTTCACTATCGGCCGTTGCCGGTGGAGCCCGTTGTCCTCAAAAGACGCCTCTATCAAGCGCCGGTGGAGCGGATCGAGGACCCCGCTCTTGCGGTGGTGTTCCGCGAAAAACTGGACGAGCTCGATCGTCAGATCACCATGCTCCAGGATCGGAATACGAACCGGTTTGTTCACGAAAGTGTTCAGCTCTACGGCGGTGTCGAGAACGGCCTGCATGAGCTCGCGGTTAGGATACTCGAGCGGATCCCGCCGCGCAGCCGCGAAGGACCCGCCGTGGGCACCGTCGATGCGGAGGTCTTTGCAGCGCGCGCCCGCGAGGAAATCGAGTTCTTGCGTGCACAGTGGGCGGCGGTCAAGACCGGTGTCGACATCCGACCTGACGTGACCGGCTTGCTGGTATCCAGAGGCAGGCTCCTGGTAAGCGCCTACTCCCGAATACCGGTTTCGCGAGTGGAGGCCCTGGTTCAACACGAGGTCGGGACCCATGTGTTGACCTATCACAACGGAAAGGCCCAAAAGCTCCGGTTGCTCTCCACCGGCCTCGCCGGCTACGACAGCCTCCAGGAGGGTCTGGCGGTGCTTTCGGAGTACCTGGTCGGAGGTCTCAGCCGGCCGCGTTTGCGGCTCCTCGCAGGGCGGGTGGTGGCGGCGAGGTGCCTGCTGGACGGTGCGACCTTCATCGAAACCTATCGCGCGCTCCAACAGAACCACGGTTTCGCAAGCCGCGTCGCGTTCACAGTGACGGCCCGGACGTACCGCTGCGGCGGTTTGACCAAGGACGCCGTGTACCTGCGAGGGCTGCAGCAGATTCTCGATTATCTCGGTGCGGGAGGCGTGCTCAAGCCTCTGTTTGTTGGTAAGATAGCGGCCGCACATCTTCCGATCATTCGCGAGCTCACGTGGCGAGGCGTGCTGGTGACACCCCCGTTGGTGCCACGTTATATGCAGCTGCCCGCTTCACTCGAACGGCTGGAGCGCGTGCGAGGAGGGGTTTCAGTTGTTGATTTATTGAATGGGAGACAGCGATGAAGATAGGGTTTCTGGTCAACGATGTGACGACCGAAAAGGTCGGGTTCACCACGGTTCGCCTGGCGTGCGAGGCCGTGAATCAGGGTCACGAGATCTATTACTTCGGTGTCGGCGATCTCGCTTACGACTCGGACGAGTACGTCCGCGCTCGGGCCCGCACCGTGTCGGTGAAAAGCTACGGCTCGCACACCAGCTTCTTCAAGGACCTCCAGGGTGGCAAGGGCATCAACAGGCGCATTACCGTCGACGACCTGGACGTCCTTCTGATGCGAAACGTGCCCTCCGATGATTTTCTCGCCCGGCCGTGGGCCGCCACCGTCGCCACCGAGTTCGGGCGCCTCGCCATGCGGCGGGGCGTGATCGTCCTCAACGACCCCAACGGCCTCGCCAAGGCGGGATCGAAGATGTACCTGCAGCTCTTTCCTGAGGAGGTGCGGCCCCGGACCCTGATCACGAGAGATAACGCCGAGATCAGGGCCTTCGCCAAGGAGGAGGGCACCATCGTTCTCAAGCCCCTGCAAGGCTCCGGCGGCGCCAGCGTCTTCCTGGTGCGGCCAGAGGACATCCCGAACCTCAACCAGATGATCGATGCGGTCAGCCGGGACGGCTTCGTGATCGCCCAGGAGTATCTGCCGGCGGCGGCCGAGGGCGACACGCGCCTGTTCATGATGAACGGGCGGCCGCTGCTCGTGAAGGGAAAGTATGCGGCCTTCCGCCGGGTTCGGACCGGCGGCGACATGCGCTCGAACATCCACGCCGGCGGCAAACTGGCAGCGGCGGCGGTCTCGTCCGAAGCCCTGCGCATCGCCGAGATCGTTCGCCCGAAGCTGGTCCAGGACGGTATGTTCTTCGTGGGCCTCGATGTCGTTGGCGACAAGCTGATGGAGATCAATGTCTTCAGCCCGGGCGGCCTCGGCAGCGCGCAGAAGTTCACCAAGATCAACTTCTGCCGTTTCGTCATCGAAGCCCTGCGGCGCAAGGTGGACTACATGGAGTTCTACGGCCGCAACTTCGGCAACGTGGAGATGTCGAACCTCTGAGCCAAACCGCCGGCTTGTTCTCGGAAATGCGTCCTTCGCGCTGTGTCTGAGGCTCTTTGTCAAGCCCATCCCAGAGGCCTCGACAAGACAGCAACGTGGTCAGTTAAATGATTGTAAAAAAAAGATTTCAAACGAGGATTGAAATGATGAATCTGATCGTATAATGATCTGCCGCGGCCGTCTCCGAAGCGTGACGGCCGGACTGTTGGGAAGGAGAGCGTGACCCATGGACGACGCGCGCAGCGGCACCGAGAGCGGTGAAGTCTCGGAAATCGATTCCGGCGCCGTGATACCGATCCTGGACGGGGCCAGCTCGCAGCCCACGCAACTGCCCGCCGATCTGGACGCCGAGGTCAGCATCGCAAAGGACACCCAGCGTCCGCTCGATGAACGGTTGGAGGCGTTTGAAAACGTTTTCGAGTCAGAGGTCGGAGACACCCACCTCGCCCGGGCGCGCAACATCGAACGCGAGACCGGGTTGCGGCAGCTGTTCCTGAAGTTCGACGGTGGCAACCCCACCGGTACACAAAAGGACCGTATCGCGTTTGCCCAGGCAATGGATGCCATGCGGCGGGGCTTCGACACTGTCACCGCTGCAACCTGCGGGAATTACGGCGCCGCCCTGGCGCTGGCGGCCTCGTTTGCCGGCCTTCGCTGCGAGGTCTTCGTTCCATCCGGCTATCACGTGCGACGAGCTGCGGAAATCCAGCGCTACGGGGCCGAGATGATCACGGTCGACGGTGACTACGAGGAGGCGGTGGCGAGGTCGCGCGACGAGGCGGAGGCACGGGAGCTGTACGACGCCAATCCCGGCGGGGCCAATACGACGATCCAGCTGCGTGCCTACGGCGAGATCGCCTACGAGATCTACGACGAGCTGCGCGACGCCCCGGCTGCCGTGGCGGTGCCGGTCTCCAACGGCACCACCCTGGCGGGCGTATACAGGGGATTCCAGAGCTTGTATCGGCGTGGCAAGACCTCGCACATGCCGCGAATCATCGCCGGATCGTCCTTCAAAAAGAACCCAATCGTGCAGTCCTTTCTCAACGGCAGCGAGTTCTGCGAGGACCTCGACCCGTCGAGAATCCGAGAAACGGTCGTCAATGAGCCGCTCATTAATTGGCACTCGATCGACGGCGATCTGGCGCTCGAGGCCATCCGCTCGACCTCGGGTTGGGCCTCATATGCCAGCGACCGCGCGATGTCGAAGTTTTCGCAGCTCATTTCATCGAGCGAGGGCCTCAGAGTGCTGCCCGCGTCGACCGCCGGCCTCATCGCGCTCCTGGACGCGGGGGGGCGCGAAGAGTTGTCCAACGACCGATTCGTAGTGATTGTGACAGGGAGACGTTGATGAAGAACGAGGAACGCCCGGAGGGAAACGCGATTGTCTATTGCGAGGGCGCGTTTGGCACCACCAACGGCAAGACCGCCCACGGCCTCGTGCGGCGTTCGCAAAGGTACCGCGTCCTGTCAGTAGTCGATTCGATTCACGCCGGAAAAGACGCCGGCGAGCTGCTGGACGGTCGACCCAACGGGATCCCGGTCATGGCCGATCTCGAGACCGCCCACCGGCGAGCGGTGGAGGAGGGGCGCCGTCCGAGCCATCTGGTTGTGGGACTCGCGCCTGATGGCGGCCGCCTGAGCCCCGAGGCACGTGCGGACGTGCGCAAGGCGGTCGAGCTCGGGCTCAACGTCGACTCCGGCTTGCACGATTTCCTGACTGAAGATCCCGATCTGACTGCGTTGGCGGCCGAGAAGGGGGCTGTCCTGCGCGATATCCGCAAGCCGCCGCCGCGCTCCGAGTTGCACTTTTTCGACGGCAAAATCGCAGAGGTCGGGGCACTCAAGGTCGCCCTCCTCGGCACCGACTCGGCGGTTGGCAAGCGGACCACGGCCTGGCTCCTCAATGACGCGCTCGAGGCCGCCGGTCATTCGAGTGTCATGGTTGGCACGGGTCAAACGGCGTGGCTCCAGGGCGCGCCCTTCGGCATCGTGCTCGACAGCCTGATCAGCGATTTCATGGCCGGAGAGGTCGAGCACGCGGTGTGGAGCGCGTGGAACGAGAAGCGGCCCGAGGTCATCATCATCGAGGGCCAGGGCAGCCTTCTCAACCCGGCCTATCCGGGGGGATACGAGATCCTGGCCGCCGCGCGACCCGACATCATCGTTCTCCAGCATGCCCCGGCGAGATCTGAGTACGATGGGTTTCCGGGTTACGCCATGCATCCGCTCGAGAGACAGATCGCCGCGCTCGAGATGATCTCCGACCGCCCGGTAGTGGCGATCACGCTCAATCACGAGGATCTCGATCCGGCCGCGATCCCCGAGATCTGCGGAGCCATCACCGAGGAGAGTGGCCTGCCGGTCTTCGACGTGCTGCGTGACGGCGCGGACGACCTCGCGTCGGTGGTGGTGTCGCATATCGCGAAGGTCAGGCAAGCGCCGGAGGAAGGTCGGTGACCGGGATCGACTCTCTGTGTGTGATCGACCGCCTCGAGGTGGGGCCCGTGCGACTCGAGCCCAAGCGCCTGGTTGCGCCCTACGTGGTGTTCCGCGGCAAAAAACGGCATGAGATCGATCTCATCTATCGCTACGAGGAGGCGGTCTTCGACCCCGGGGACCCGGGGGCGTTCAACCTGGCGTCCGTGGTCGCCGCACAGGTGGCGCTCAATTACGGGTTGTTCTGCCGTGAGATCGTCTTCCGAGGGCCTTTTGATCGAAACGATCGGCGGCTTCTGATCGAGATGGCGGCCAATACCGCGCGCGAGATCTATGTCAAGAAGTTTCTCGAGCCGAACCCCTTCCTGGTCGGCAAAGCGAAATCATTGGTCGCGGAAAAGCTCGGCAGCTACCTGACGGCAGAGCTGGTATTTCCGGATCCCGAGCCGACGGGCGCGACATCATGGAAGACTGATCGCGCCAGATGTCTCGTGCTCTCGTCCGGGGGCAAGGAGAGCTTGCTGACCCAGGGAATACTCGATGAGCTGGGATCCGAAACCCATCCGGTCTTCGTCAACGAATCCGGACGGCACTGGTTCACCGCGCTCAATGCCTATCGCCACTTCTCTGCCGAGGTACCGCGCACGACGCGCGTGTGGACCAACTCCGACCGCATCTTCACGTGGATGCTGCGCCACCTGCCCTTTATACGCGAAGACTTCTTGACCGTCAGGGCAGACGAGTACGCGATCAGGCTGTGGACGGTTGCCGTGTTCTCGTTCGGGGTCTTGCCGTTGGTTCGCGCGCGGGGTATCGGCCGGCTGGTCATCGGCGATGAGTTCGACACCACCCAGCGATCGTCGCTGCGTGGGATCCCACACTACAGTGGTCTTTTCGACCAGAGCCGCTTCTTCGACGCCCGCATGAGCCGCTACTTTCTGCGCAAGAAATGGGGAGTGAGCCAATTCTCGATTCTCCGGCCGCTCTCCGAGCTGCTGGTGGAGAAAATACTGGTCGAGCGCTACCCGGAACTACAGCGCTTCCAGACCTCCTGTCACGCCACCCATACCGAGGGAGAACGCGTTCGGCCGTGCGGGAAATGCGAGAAGTGCCGACGCGTGGTCGGCATGCTTGTGGCGCTCGGTTCGGATCCAGGCAGGTGCGGCTACACCGACGACCAGGTCAGCGCCTGCCTGCGGGCGCTCGAGACGGCACCGCCGCACCAGGAGGCCCCGGCAGTCGAGCATCTGATGCACTTGTTGGTGGAGCGTGGGTCTATCGCCTGGTCGGCGCAGGGGGCACGGTTACCGAAGCCGCGGGCCGAGGTCATGAAGGTGCGTATCGACGGCGAGCGGTCGCCGGTCGACGCAGTGCCTGTCGATCTCAGGCACCGGCTCTACGCAATCTTTCTCGAGCATGCAGACGGTGCGATACGCCGGAGCGGTCGGGTCTGGGTTGAGAACTACCCGCTCGACGATCCAGAGCTGTATAAACCGTATCCATTCGAGGCCGCCAAGTTGGATAGTGGCGAACACAGTCAGAATGCCAGGTCCCACATGCTCGGGGAGTTGACCTGGCCGGAGGCCAAGGAACGCCTGGCGGAGGTGGACCTCGCGTTGTTGCCGGTCGGCGCCATTGAACAGCACGGTCCCCACCTTCCTCTCGACACAGATGCCTTTGATGCCGATTACCTCTCGCGGCGGGTTGCCGAAGCCTGTTCTGACCCCAAACCTCTGGTCCTGCCAATGATTCCGTACGGCGTTTCATACCACCACGATGACTTCAAAGGGACCATCAGCGTGGGTAACGAATCGCTGTCGAAGATGGTCTATGACATCGGGATAGCCTGTGCGCGCAACGGCATCACCAAGTTGTTGATCGTCAACGGCCACGGCGGCAATACACCGACACTCCAGTTCGCGGCTCAGATGATCAACCGAGACGCACACATTTTCGTCGCAGTTGACACCGGCGAGACCTCGGACGTAGATATGGCCGAGCTGTGTGAAACCCCGAACGACGTTCATGCGGGAGAGTTCGAGACCTCAACCAGTCTGGCCATCCGGCCCGATCTGGTGAGAATGGACCGGGCCCAGCCCTTCGTGCCCGATTTTTCGAGTCGATATCTCGACTTCAGCGCACGCCGCAGCGTCGAGTGGTACGCGCAGACCGTCAAGATTTCGCCGACAGGTGTGCTCGGCGATCCCACAAAGGCCAGCGCGGAAAAGGGCCGCCAGATGTGGAAGATCATGGTTGCCAACCTGGTCGAGCTGGTGGAGGAGCTCAAGAGCCTGACCCTCGACGAGATATACGAACGAAGGTATTAATGAAGATCACGTCCATTGAATCCGGTCCGGTCAAACTGAAACTGTCCGAGCCCTACACAATCGCCTACGAAACGATCGACACAGCCGAAAACGTCTTCGTCCGCGTGGAGACGGACGGCGATTTCGTGGGTTTCGGTTGCGCCGCACCCGATAAAGAGGTCACGGGCGAAACTTCGGAGTCGGTGGTCGCGGCGATCCGGGATGTGGTCGAACCGGCGCTGCGGAGGTCCGACCCGCTGCGCGCTGCGATGCTGATGGAGCGTCTTCGGAAACCGCTCGACGGCGAGCCATCGGCTCGTGCCGCCGTTGACATGGCGTTGTACGACATTCTCGGCAAGCAGGCGCGGCTGCCGCTTTGGAAGCTACTCGGTGGTTTCCGAGACCGTATCCGGACAAGCGTCACCATCGGCATCTTGCCGACTGACGAGACGGTCAACCAGGCGCGACGATGGGTCAGCGATGGATTTTCCTGCCTCAAAATCAAGGGTGGCCTCGATGTCGAGAACGACATTGAACGCATCCACGAGGTCAGAAAGGCGGTAGGCGAAAAGATCGAACTCCGTTTCGACGCCAATCAGGGCTTCTCGGTGGAGCAGTCGCTCGAGTTCGTCAATCGGACGGTCGGGGCGCGCCTGGAGCTGATCGAGCAACCGACGGCCAAGGGCGAGCCCGATCTCCTCGGGCGGGTCACCGCCGGCGTCGCCATTCCGGTGATGGCGGACGAAAGCCTCATTACCTTACGCGACGCCTTTCGTCTCGCTCGGCGGAATCTGGTCGATATGGTGAACATCAAGCTGATGAAAGTCGGTGGCATCGCCGAGGCCCTGCACGTCAATTCGGTAGCGCGCTCGGCAGGGCTGGAGGTGATGGTCGGCTGCATGGACGAGTCGGCCCTCGCCATCGCCGCCGGTCTGCACTTCGCCCTGGCGCGGCCGAATGTCGAGTATGCCGATCTCGACGGGCACTTCGGTTTGATCAACGATCCCGCAGGGCGCGCGGTGATCTGCCGCAACGGTTATCTGTTTCCGACCGGAAGGCCGGGAATCGGATTCGACGAGATCGACATCTGACTGGCTGAGGGAGCGATTTCGCCACCGCCATTTGATAGGGTAGGACCATGACTGTCACTGAATTCATGGATCACCACTTCCTTCACTTCAACGCGGCGACTCTGGTCGATGCTGCTCGTGCCTATCGCGGCGAGCTCGAGCGCGGAGGGTCGATGCTCGTCACCATAGCCGGGGCCATGAGCACCGCGGAGCTCGGGAAATCGCTGGCGGAAATGATTCGCGAGCATAAAGTCCATGCCATCTGCTGCACCGGCGCCAACCTCGAGGAGGATGTCTTCAACCTCGTGGCGCACGACCATTATCTTCGCATCCCGCGTTACCGGGACCTTACGCCGGCGGATGAAGAGGGCCTTCTCCAACGGCAGCTCAACAGGGTCACCGACACCTGTATTCCGGAGGAGGAGGCCATGCGGCGGATCGAGCGGGTGACCCTCGACCTGTGGCGAGCCGCCGACCGGGACGGAAGCCGGCTATTCCCACACGAGTTTTTCTGCCGAGCCATTCGTGACGGTCTTCTCGCGAAGCACTACCAGATCGACCCCCGTGATTCGTGGCTGGTGGCGGCGGCGGAGGCGGAGCTGCCGCTCTTCGTACCGGGTTGGGAGGACTCGACCCTCGGGAACATTTACGCGGCGCGGGTGATCGAGGGCAAGATCAAGAACGTCGGGACGGTGCGGAGCGGTATCGAGTACATGGTCGAGCTCGCCGATTGGTACACGCGGACGGCGGCGGATGCCGGCGTTGGATTTTTCCAGATCGGGGGCGGCATCGCGGGCGATTTCCCGATCTGTGTTGTGCCGATGATTCACCAGGATCTCAGACGCACTGACGTGCCGCTCTGGAGCTACTTCTGCCAGGTCTCCGATTCGACCACCAGCTACGGCTCGTACTCGGGTGCGGTGCCGAATGAAAAAATTACCTGGGGCAAACTCGGCAAAAACACGCCGAGCTTCATCATCGAGTCGGACGCGACGATTGTCGTACCGTTGATCTTCGCCTACGTGCTCGGCTGGTAGTACGGGCTCGAAAGAATCCTGCCCAGAAAACGATAGACGAGCTTGGCGGCGAGAAAATCGCTCGCCCACTGACCCGGGGTCGGCAGCAGCTCGACGACATCGAATCCGACCACCCGACGGAGTTTCGCGACCTGCTCGAGGAGCGCGTCGACCTGATACCAGTCGAGACCGCCGGGCTCGGGGGTGCCGGTGGCTGGCACTACCGACGGGTCGAAGCAGTCGATGTCGATCGTGACGTAGACCTTTTCACCGAGGAGCCCGACCACCCGATCGATCCAATCGGGGGAGGCATTCGGACCGCAGATTTGGTGGGCATAGAAAACCCGCTCCTGATCGAGAAGAGGCATTTCGGGACCATCGACGGCACGTATCCCGACCTGGACGATGGGGCACCACTTGCGGGCCCAGTTCATGGTGCAGGCGTGGTTGAACGTCGATCCGTCGTACTCCTCGCGGGTGTCGGTGTGAGCGTCGAGCTGGAGAACGGTCATGTCGGGTACGAAGCGAGCCGCAGCCCTGATTGCGCCGATCGAGATCGAATGGTCCCCCCCGAGGACGACTGGCAGCTTGTCATTCTCAATGAGACGGCCGACAGCTTCGTCGACCAGATCGGCCAAGCCCTCGGGCGGTCCGTCGAAAACGATCGGATCAAGCGTCACGATGCCCCAGCCGCACGGCTCAACGCCGGTGACGACGTCGTATAACTCAACGTGGTGGGAGGCCTCGAGAATTGCCGCCGGGGCGCGGTCGGCACCCTTTTTCCAGGTGGCGGTGCTGTCGTACGGCACCGGCAGAATCGCCACCTTGGCGGTCTCGACGCCCGCAAGCGCGTCGGGCAGCTCGTAATACCTTTTCAAGGGGTGATCTGCGGTCATTGTCACTCCAGATACGTGTAACCGGTGAGGCCGCGGTCGTAAGCGGCGAGCAGCTCTCTGCTCTCCACTGCGGTCATTTCACCGGCGCGAACCGAGCGTTCGCAGTCCCTGCGGATATTCCGGTAGAGCTCTCGCGGGTCATATTGGAGATAGCCGAGAACCTCGCCGACCGTGTCGCCCTCGACCTCGTCGGAAATGAACCAGCTCCCGTCCTCGTCCAGCCGAACGTGGACAAGATTGGCGTCGCCGAAAAGATTATGGAGATCACCGAGGGTCTCCTGGTAGGCGCCGACCATGAGGATAGCGAGATAGTAGGGCTCGCGAACACGTTGCTCGTGGATGGCGAGAACCGGAGCGACGTCCTCCTCGTCGATAAACCGATCGATCTTGCCGTCGGAGTCACAGGTGATGTCGACGAGAGTGGTTCTGCGAGTCGGTTCCTCATCGAGACGCTGGATCGGCATGACTGGAAAGACCTGGTCGACGGCCCAGGCATCCGGCACCGACTGAAAGACCGAGAGGTTGCAGAAACAGGTATCGCTGAGCGTGACCTCGAGGTCCTGCAGCTCCTCCGGCAAGGGGTCGGACTCCCGTGCGAGATTCAGGACCTTTCGGCAGGTCGACCAGTAGACCCGGTCGACGAGCGCCCGGTCGGCCAGCGAGAGATTGCCGACGTTGAAGAGGGTGGTGGCCTCGTCCCTCGC